>Ga0209272_10000220_pt1 | contig 58760 bp, 44 predicted proteins | sample tdDd002_FD_187125 | JGI IMG/M metagenome (GOLD analysis project Ga0209272, IMG submission 187125) | Marine sediment microbial communities from the Atlantic coast under amendment with organic carbon and nitrate - tdDd00.2 (SPAdes)... | ecosystem: Environmental > Aquatic > Marine > Coastal >...
TCAGTAATATCGATTCTCTCAAATTCGTTAACGTCGAAGTTCTCATTTAAAACAGTAGCAGAAGCGATTCCAATAACACCACCTTTTTTAGAGATCACGTTTTTAGCTTTTAGTTCAGAATTTGAACCAACAACATAGTAAGCAGTGTTCAAAGAAGTTGTTTTTTCTTCGATAATTTGTGCTTTTTCAGCGCTTTCAGTACTTAAGTCAGCTACAGTCGTGTTTAGGTTAGTTACGTTAGTAGTTAAACCTTCAACTTTTACATTTAGATTTGCAACCTGCTCGTTCAAGGCAAGAATGTCAGCTTCTTTTTGAGCCACATCAGCTTTCAAACGCTCAGTCAGCTTTCTTAGCTTTGAGTTTTGGTACCAGCTGTTTTTAAGTTTTTTATCTAACTCAGCAATTTTAGTACGGTTTTGCTCAAGTAAATTATTGATAGAAGTAATATTACTTGCAATTTTCTGCTTTTGAGATGTTGATGGGTTTTCAGAATTAACCGCTACAATCTTTTCTTTCTCTTTGATGACATCAAGATTCTCTTCAATTGAGTTTAGTGTTGAAACAAATTCATCAATCGCAACATCTTTTTGCTGAGTCATTGTCGTTAATTGCTGATTTTGTTCTTTTAGTTGTTTAATCTCTTTTTGATTACAAGCAACAAAAAAAGGAAGAATCATTAGGGCAAAAATAATACGTTTCATAATCTTAGTTTTTAATTATATGGTTTTAGTTATATTCTGAATACACTAATGTAAATACCGTGCCAAAATCCTGAATAATTGTTTTTTTTGAACCTGTATTAGGTTTGAAAGGCGCTTGTGGCGCTGGTTCTGTGATGTTTGTTTGTGGGAGGATGAATTTTCACTAAAAGATTTATCGGGTACTAAACTGTGGAATAGTTCTCCAGAACTGGGGGCTAAGTCCTCAATTGTGTCATTATAAGATCGGTTTATATATAAATTCCTCTAAATTTGTAATATACAAACCCCAGTGAACCCCTTATGCCAAAAACAAAAGGTCAACATATTCGGATTAAAATGATAGCAGGATACCTGGTATTGTTGCTTGCTATTGTTTGCGCAGGTTTAATTGGCCAAAGAAGTTACGAGAGGTTGATTAATTCTGTATCGCTGCTTTCCAAACCCGATGCCGAGATATCTCGAATGAACCATTTGTTGACCAACTTATCAGAGGCTGAGAATCATATTCGAGTTTACTCACTGACTAAGAAAAACCAATATTTAAATTCCTTTGGTGATAAAGTTGATTTGATAAAGAATGATCTGGACTCCCTGCGTTTAAGCAACATCAATAATGCCTATTCGATTCAACTTATCGATTCGATGATTCATTTGGTTGGTGAAAGAAGCAAGAAATTAAATGCCTTTGCCAAGATTAAAAAGGCAAAAGAAAGCATCAATTATTCGAAAAAAGCGCTAAAAGATTTGAGTGATGCTTCGGAGTATTCTCGTGAAGAGCTGGAGAGTTCTATTACCAAGCGCACCATAGTTGATACAATTAAAAAGATTGAGACAGTAGAGAAACCCAGAAGTATTTTGGGGAAAATATTTGGTAAGAAGAAAAAGGAAGACAAGGAGGTTGTTGATCGCTTGATAGAAAGACAAGAGGTCGATATCGACAGCAGTTTTATTTTAAAACAAGACAGCCTGTTCAATAATTTTAGAGCAGAGCTTGAGTCTGCACGTAAAAGGGAACAATTCGCACGAGACAAATTGATGCGTGAAGAACTTGAACTGGTTGATGAAAATTCCATTATTCTTCAAAAGGTTAAGGAATTGCTTAGCCAGCTTGAACAACAGCAAATACAGGATTTAAAGATTAAGGTGGCCCAAACTAAAAACATCGCACATGATTCGATTATTCTCATTTCTATAGTCATTATTGTTGGTTTTGTATTTGGTGTCTTATTTATCCTTTTTACCCTTCTTGATCTTTCGAAGAGTGATTACCTAAAGAAACAGTTGATTCTGGCTAAGGCTAAAGCCGAAAAACTGGCTAAAGTAAAGGAGGAATTCCTTGCTTCGATGAGTCATGAAATTAGAACCCCTTTAAATGCTCTGATTGGTTTTTCCCATCAGCTCGAAAAAACGACTATGGATGAGGACCAAAGTAAGTATGTTGAGGTTATTGGTAATTCGTCGAATCACTTGCTGAGTTTGGTGAATGAGATACTTGATCTGGCAAAAATTGAAGCGGGAAAACTTGTGATCGAGAACCAAAGCTTTGATCCACAAAAACTGATTCATGAAGTTTATGACTTGCTTAGTGACGGAGCGCATAAAAAGAATCTGAAATTCACATGGGATTACCAGGGTGATTTGCAGTATCTTTTTGTGAGTGATCCTTTTCGCTTGAAACAAATATTGCTCAACCTGGGGTCCAATGCCATAAAGTTTACCGAAAAAGGATCTGTAACACTAAAATCAAGTCTGGAAAGTGAGGGTGAAAATTTCAAGCTTAAAGTTCAGATGATTGATACAGGTATTGGTATTGCTGAAGATAAATTGGAGAGAGTATTCGAAGATTTTAGTCAGGCAGAATCTTTCTCTGCAAGAAAATATGGAGGAACTGGGCTGGGACTTTCTATTAGCAGGCGCTTAGCTCGACTTTTAGGTGGTGACTTGACAGTGAACAGTGAATTGAATAAGGGATCGGAATTCTGTCTGGAGATCCCGGTTAAAAAGGGAAGCTTGATTACTGAGGATTCGGTATCAAAACAGATAATGGAAGTTCCGGAAGCTCTGAAGCAAAAAAGGATATTGGTTGCTGAAGATGATGAATACAGCTCGCTTCTAATGCAAACAATCTTTAAAAGCTGGAATGTGCAAGCTGTGTTTGTAGATAATGGACTGAAGGCTCTTGAATGTATAAAAGAGGGTGGATTTGATATTCTACTGACAGATATTCACATGCCTGAAATGGGTGGTGTGGATTTGTGTAAACACATCCGGAAGGATATAAAGCCCGATTTACCAATAATAGCATTAACAGCCAATGTTCGAAAGGTCGATTTGGATCGTTATATAAAAGGAGGCATGTCAGCATATCTCCTGAAACCTTTTGAAGAAGCACACCTTTTACAATTGCTTTGTGAGCAACTGCAACTTGAAATAAACGAAAGTGAAGGCAAAAAAGAGCCTCCTGTTTCTAAAAAAAGAGATTTGCTGTTTGACCTATCTGAAATTGAAAAGTTCACTGCCTCAGATAAAGAGTTGGTCAATCAGGTTCTCAATAGTTTTATTCGAGTGGCTAAAGACAGTCTGTTGCAGTTGACTGAAGCGGGTGAACAAGAGAATTTTATTCAGGTTGGGGAAATTGCTCATAGAATGTTGAGTTCGTATAGACAACTTAAAATAGAATCAGCCAGCCTGATTCTAATAGAATTGGAGAAATTATTGCATCAGGAAGATGTGAATAAGGTTTCGGCAAGTGAGGTGAAAAAAGCTATTGAGCAGGTAGAAGAAATATCAACTGAAGTTTTTGATCAAATAAAGAATATACAAGCTTCATGGTTGAATGCTTAAAATATTGCCAAATGGTTATAAATTAAGACTCTATTCCATATTGCTTCATCTTTGTGTAAAGTGTTTTCCTATCGATATTAAGCAGACGTGCAGCTTTCGACTTATTATTATTTACCTCTTTCAAAATATCAATAATCTTATCTCTTTCTGTTGAAGCCTGAATTTGTTTTAGGTCAGTTGTACTTCCACTCAGCTGTACTTTGTCACTATAGTTTAATATCTCGGGTGGCAATGAGATGCTTTCAACACGATCGCCTGAGCTTAAAAGCAAAGCTCGTCGAATCACATTTCGAAGTTCTCTTAAATTTCCAGGCCAGTTATAAGCTTCGAGTTTCGCAATAAACTCATCAGACAAATGGGTGATATTTTTATTCAGTTCCTGATTAGAAAGACTGAGGAAATTTTCAGCAAAAAGTTTAATGTCTTCTTTTCGGTCACGGAGTGCGGGCACTGAGATTTTAAATTCATTTAATCGATGATACAAATCCTCTCTGAACTTTCCGTCCTGAACTTCCTTGATTAAATCTTCGTTGGTTGCAACCAATAACCTGACATCGGTATCAATGTCGGTGTTACTACCCAGAAGTTTGATTTTTCGTTCCTGAATGGCTCTAAGCAATTTGATTTGGATTTCGTAGGATAAATTTCCAATTTCATCCAAAAAGAGTGTGCCGCCTTTGGCAAATTCGAATTGTCCTTTTTTGTCGGTGATAGCTCCTGTAAATGCACCTTTGGTATGCCCGAAGAGTTCACTTCCGGCCAAATCAGTTGACAGGGCACCACAGTCTACGGCTACAAAGTTTTTGTTTTTTCTGGCACTGGCCTCGTGGATTCGTCTGGCAACAATTTCTTTACCTGTACCACTTTCCCCTTCAATAATCACCGACATATCGGTAGGTGCAACAAGATTGATATACTGATCAATCTGGACTGAATTGGGGCTCTTGCCTCGAATAAATTCGATTTTCTTCGATTTATCAGCCTTCTGATCGGAGCTTGATTTCTCAATCGCTGAATGAATCAGTACTAAGATCTCTTCAGGATTAAGAGGTTTTGTGACGTATTCATAGGCTCCCAGTTTAATAGCATTTACTGCAGTACGAATCTCAGCATATGAAGTCATGATGATAACAGGCATATGCGGATGCAAACCCTTAATTTGTTTAAGAAGGTCCAGGCCGTTGATATCCGGTAATCGAAAATCGCTAATCACTAAATTTGGCTTCAAGATGCCAAGTTTCTTTAAACCCTCATTAGCCGAAAAGGCGATATCTGTTTCGAAACCCTTTTTGTTGAGTAGGCTTTGAAGCATTATACAGATCGTAGGATCGTCGTCTATAATGAGGATTTTATTCATAGTGAAACTAGTCGGAATTCTTAACTGACATCAGTTAATTTAAGCAAAATTAATTAAAAAGCGTCGACAGAAGCGCATGAGTATGAAAAAAAAATAAAGGATTGTAAAAAAGCAAATGCAATTTTACAATCCTTATAACAGTTACTATGAATTTTTTTTGAGCTGATCTATGGCAAAGATCGACTCTGCTTGCGTCTAAAAAGTGAAAGGTTACAGTGACTTTCTGCTTTTCTTACCCGAAAGCTAAACTCATGATTACAGGCAGGTCTTCTGGCTTATCCCGGTCTTGAATACCTTCCCGTTTTTCAACAGTGGTTTATTATTCAAAACACAGATTCGAATCAAATCGAACCGGAAATTACAGCTGCGGGGACAGCTCCTGTTTTCAACAGGATTCCCTATTATTCCTTACGGAACCTAAATCGTTATGCAAGTTTAATGAAAAATAGTCGATCTGCCAATTATACCTGTGGCTTGATTTTAAAAGAAATCCTCGTCTTCAGTTTCAATTAGGCCCTTGTTTCTTGGATCTGTAGATTCAGTATCACAATCCAGATCAATATTGAAATCCTCAGGCTTTTCAAAATCACCTTTGGGTATATTTAATGATTCATCAGCGTAAACTTTTTGCATATAGAGTCCCCAAATAGGTAAAGCCATATTGGCTCCTTGTCCCAAGCTAATTCCCTCGAAGTGGATAGCTCTATCTTCAGCACCAACCCAAACTCCTGAAACAAGATTTGGTGTAACTCCCATAAACCAACCATCAGAATGGTTTTGTGTCGTTCCTGTTTTTCCACCCATAGGGTTGTAAAGCTTATATTTCCACCTAAGACGTCCTCCAGTTCCTTGCCTCACAACGCCTTCAAGAAGGTTGGTCATTAAATAAGCCGTTTTAGCACTCATCACCTCATGCTTTTGTGGGATAGAGCGAGCAACTTCGTTCCCCTTGCTATTTTCAATTCTTGAAATAAAACGAGGTTTAATATAAACGCCTTTGTTGGCATAAGTGCCATAGGCTCCTACCATTTCTCGAACCGTTATTTCTGATGTCCCTAGAAAAATAGAAGGAACTGGATCAATTCGACTAATAATACCCATTTTCTTAGCCATGTCGACTATGGCTTGTGGCTTGAATTGTTTGAGTACCCAGCCCGAGATATTATTTACAGAATTGGCTAGCCCCCATTTAAGAGTAACCATTTCGCCCGAACGCTTACTTGTTGAATTTCTTGAGGTCCATGTTGTTCCGTCACCCACATCAAAAGTCTGAGCAATATTGGGAACCTTATCGCATGGTGTAAGCCCTTCTTGCATTCCAACCGTGTATAAGAATGGTTTAATAATAGAACCCACCTGGCGCTTACCAATATTTACCATATCGTACATAAAATGCTTGTAGTTTGGGCCACCAACGTAGGCTCTAACCTCTCCTGTTTGTGGCACCATCGACATAAAACCAGCTCTTAAGAAGCCTTTATAATAAAGCATTGAATCTATTGGAGACAGAATGGTATCTCGTTCTCCCTTCCAGGTAAATATTCTCATTTTAACTGGTGTCTCAAATATGTTTCGAATGGAATCTGCGGATACCCCTTTGTTTTTCAAAACGCGATATCTTTCACTTCGTTTCATTGATAAATTCAGGTTTCTTTCTACCGCTTCATCGTCAAGATCATCTGAAAAGGGAGGATTGTTGTGAAATCTTTTTTCGTTGTCGAAAGCATTTTGTAGATCCTGACCTAAATGTTCTTTCACAGCTTGTTCTGCATATTTTTGCATGCGGGAATCAATTGTCGTATATATTTTTAGACCATCCCTATAAATATTATAGGATTCACCATCTGCTTTTTTATTTTTATTGCACCAGCCATAAAAAGGGTTATTCTTCCATTCAAGAGAATCCTCGATAAAACGTTGTTTGCTCCATGAAGGGTAATTTTTACTTTCCGGTTTTTTAGCCGTAAGCGATGTTCTTAAATATTCTCTAAAATATGTTGCACTCCCTCTTTTATGGTCTACTTTCTGATAGTCGAGACCAAGAGGAAGCAGTTTTAAGGAATCGTATTGTTGTTGTTCCAGGTAATTGTACTTCACCATTTGGCTTAGCACCACATTTCGACGATCGAAAGTGAGCTCAGGACGACGTAGAGGATTGTAGTAGGAAGAGTTTTTTGCCATTCCAACCAACATCGCAGCCTGTTCAATTTTTAAGGAGTCAGGAGTTGTGTTAAAATAGACCCTTGAAGCAGATTTAATGCCAACAGCTAAATTCAGGAAATCGTATTTATTTAAATACATGGCAAGGATTTCTTCTTTGGTATAACTGCGTTCTAGTTTAACGCTGATGACCCATTCACGAAATTTTCGGAATACCATATCAATTTTATTACTGAATCGCTCTCTTGGAAAAAGCATTTTAGCTAATTGTTGAGAGAGTGTACTTCCCCCTCCGGCGTTTTTATTAGCTGTAACGAGACCTTTCGCAACTCGACCCAAACCGATTAAATCAATACCCGAGTGATCGTAAAACCTAACATCTTCGGTTGCTACAAGGGCATTAACCACGTCAGGTGAAAGATCTTCGTACTTAATAAAGGTTCTGTTTTGAAAATAGAATTTACCCAGTAGAACCTTATCTGATGAATAAATTTCAGTTGCCAGACTATTTTTTGGATTTTCGAGTTCCTCGAAACTAGGCATAAAACCAAAGTTGCCATTTGATACACCCATGAAAAGTAAAAACACACCGAGTACAATCGATGAGAATAAAACCCAGAATGCAATGACATATTTTTTAAAAAATATAGATCCTTTCTGCTTGATGTCTTTTTTATTAAGATCCGACTCAGTCATATTTGTAATATTTATAGTTTTGATGCTAGGTGTGTGAGCAATTAATTGGTAAAAATAGTAAATAAAACAACAATTCTAATGAGGGTGTTTTTGACCTAAATACTTCTTTCGAAATGAAGAGTTTTGAAAATTAGCATCATAAAATTTGGAACTTAGGCCGCATATGTTTTTACTTTGCACAAAATTTAAGAGCACGATTTTCCAAAAATAGTGATGCGATGGTAGAGAATTTAGTTATTGTGGAGTCCCCTGCGAAGGCGAAAACAATTGAAAAGTTTTTAGGGAGTGATTTTCTTGTAAAGTCCAGTTTTGGGCACATTCGGGATCTTGACAAGAAAGATTTTGGGATTGATATCAAGAATAACTTTACCCCGAAATATATTGTTTCGGTGGACAAAAAAAAGGTTGTAACAGAACTTAAGAAGTTGGCTAAGGAAGCTAAGACAGTCTGGATTGCTTCCGATGAGGACCGCGAGGGAGAGGCTATAGCATGGCACTTGTTTGAGGAACTTAAATTAAAAAAAGAGAATACAAAACGTATTGTTTTTCACGAAATTACAAAAGAAGCAATTCTTAAAGCCGTTGAAAATCCTCGTCAGATCGATGATAATTTAGTAAATGCACAACAGGCAAGAAGAATTCTGGATCGCCTTGTTGGTTTCGAAATTTCACCTGTGTTGTGGAAAAAAGTGAAGCCATCTTTATCAGCAGGTCGGGTACAATCTGTTGCTGTGCGTCTTATCGTTGAAAGAGAGCGTGAAATTATTTCTTTTAAATCGAAATCATTTTATAAGGTTGTTGCTCATTTTTTAGTGACCGAAAAAAATGGTTCGACCAAGATATTAAAATCAGAATTACCAAAGAGATTCGATACCAAGGAAGAAACCCTTCAATTTTTGGAGAGTTGTAAGAATGCACAATATCAAATTGCCGATATTGTGAAAAAGCCTTCCTTAAGAAAGCCTGCAGCTCCTTTTACAACTTCTACCTTACAGCAGGAAGCCAGTCGTAAATTAGGATTTTCGGTATCTCAAACTATGACAGTTGCTCAGCGTTTGTACGAAGCCGGAAATATTACCTACATGAGAACTGACTCGGTGAATTTATCTGAAACTGCCCTTAAGGCAGCTGAAGAAGAAATTACTCGAATGCATGGTGCTGATTATGTGAAAATCAGAAAATACAGTACCAAGAGTAAGGGAGCACAAGAAGCTCATGAGGCCATTCGTCCGTCATATTTAAATAAGGAACATATCACCGGAGAGTCTAATGAAAAGCGTCTTTACGATTTAATCTGGAAGCGAACCATTGCTTCTCAAATGAGCGATGCAAAGCTTGAGAAAACCAATATAAAAATTAGTATCTCGACAAATTCTGAACAATTTGTTGCTTCGGGAGAGATGATCAAGTTTGAAGGTTTCCTAAAAGTTTATTTGGAATCTACAGACGATGAAGAGCAAAAACAGGAAGAATCTCTTTTACCTAAGGTAAGTGTTGGTGATAGTTTGGAGGTTGATAATATTAAAGCCGTTCAGAATTTTACTCACCGCCCACCACGTTTTACCGAAGCCAGCTTGGTTAAAAAGCTTGAAGATTTAGGTATCGGACGTCCGTCAACTTATGCACCAACTATTACTACGGTTCAGAACAGAGGATATGTGGTGAAAGAATCCCGAGATGGTGTTCAGCGACAGTATGAGGTTTTGAATTTGGTTGATAATACCATTGAAGAAGAGTTAAAATCCCAGAACACCGGGGCTGAAAATAAAAAACTATTCCCTTCAGATATTGGAATGGTTGTGACTGATTTTCTGATTAAGCATTTCTCAAATATCATGAATTTCAACTTTACAGCTGAAGTTGAAAAGGAATTCGATGAAATTGCTTTTGGTAATTCTGTTTGGTATGAGATGATTGGGAAATTTTATTTCCCTTTCCATGAGAATGTTGAGAAGACCATAGAAAATTCAGAGCGTTCTACCGGAGAGCGAATTCTGGGTGAGGATCCAAAAACAGGTAAAGTTATTCTTGTTCGAATAGGTCGTTATGGACCAATGGCTCAGTTAGGTGAAAGTGTTGAGGGCGATGAGGAAAAACCAAAGTTTGCCAGCTTAAGAACTGGTCAGCATCTCGAAACCATCACACTGGAAGAGGCTATAGATTTATTTAAACTGCCTAGAGATTTAGGTCATTACGAAGATAAAAAAGTGGTTGTTGCAATTGGTCGATTTGGACCTTATGTTCGCCACGATAGTAAATTTGCATCTTTGCACAAGGATGTTGATGATCCTATGACCATCGATCTTGAACGTGCTATTGTTTTGATTGAAGAAAAACGTGAAAAAGATCGTTTAAAGCATATTAAATCATTTGAAGAAGATGCTGATCTTCAGGTCTTGAATGGCCGTTGGGGACCTTATATCGCCTATCAGAAAGAGAATTATCGATTGGCAAAAGATCTTGATCCTAAGTCATTATCCTACGAAGACTGCTTGAAAATAATTAAAGAAGGTCCTCAAAAGAAGAAAAAAACTGCAGCAACTAAGAAGAAAGCCCCAGTGAAAAAGAAGGCTACAGCCAAAAAAACGACAACGACTAAAAAGAAAGCTACTGCAAAAAAGAAAGAATAGGCTTTTGATAAGAAATATTTAAAGCAAAAGAATTCAATGATTTATTTCATTGGATTCTTTTTTTTTAAAATTATTTGTAAATCAATGCAATGGATTTCTAAATAATAGTATTTTTATACATAGTTTTTTTTAATATAAGTATTGGATTTTGTTTGACTAATGTACCCGCTTAGTTGATGAAGCTTGTATAAGATTAATTTTATTACTTACTTTACAACACACCAGATTATCATTAGTACAGAATCTGTATATTTTTTTATGAAAAAAACATTTTTCATCATATTGATTGTCGGGATTAGCTTTGTGTCTAGAGCTCAGCAAGATCCTCAGTTCAGTCAAAACATGTATAACTTTCTCACTTTTAATCCGGCATTTGCTGGTGTAGGTGATGAAATGACTGGATCGATTATCAATCGCCAGCAATGGATTGGTTTTGATGATGCACCTGTTTCAACAGCTTTTAATGGCGATATACCTGTCAGAATTGGGAGTAGAGTACATGGCTTAGGATTAACGGTGATTAGTGATAAACTTGGTATTGAGAACAAAACAAATATCAAGTTTCAATATGCCTATCAGCTTAAAGTGCTTACAGGTATTTTAAATGCAGGTTTGAGTATTGGTCTTCAGAACAATGCTATGAAAGGAACCTGGGTTGCTCTTGATGAAGGTGACGCCCTGTTAAATGGGGAAAGTATTGATGCCAGTAAAATGGTTTTTGATGCTGGTTTAGGTTTTTATTATCGAAGTAAAACAATATATTTGGGTGCTTCGCTTACTCATATCAATAAGCCAAACGTGGCTTATAATGAAAGTCTTGAATTGTATCTGTACAGGCATTATTATATCATGGGTGGTTACAAACATGCCCTGAACAGTCAGCTTGATATTATACCATCTTTTTTCATTAAAACAGATGCTGTAAGTTCACAATATGATATCAATACGAATATTGTATACAATAAAAAATACCGTGGTGGCGTTTCCTATAGAGTAGACGACGCCATTGTTTTATTAGTAGGAATTTTATTGAAAAATGGACTGGATATTGGTGTGGCCTATGACGTATCTACATCCGATATTAAAAAGCCTTCATTGGAATTTATGGCGGCTTACCATTTTACACCAAGCATAATGAAGCGTAAGCAAAAGTATAAGAGTATTCGCTTTTTGTAATAGAAAATGTATTAAAAATCAGTGCTAAGCACGAATCATAGAGTTATGAATAAACTTGTTGTATTTATCGGAGTTATTTTTCTATTTGGATTGTCTAGCTGCATTCGTAGAAATGAAGGCGGCGAACTAGTCGGAGCTTCTCATAGAGGGAAATATATGGAACCCATACCTCATGGAATGGTTTTAATACCTAGCGGAAGTTTTACTCAGGGGATTAATGATCAGGATGCAACCTGGGCATTAAATTCACAATCGAAACGAACTTCAGTTGGAGCTTTTTGGATGGACGAAACTGAGATAACAAATAATGAGTACCGTCAGTTCGTGGAATGGGTGCGAGATTCCATTGCGAGAACTAAATTGGGTGAACAATTTGACGAATTTTTAAATTCGGAAGATGAAAACGGCAACCCAATTGAGCCACCAACGCTTAACTGGGGTACCGAAATAGATTGGCAGAACGAGGAATATTCAGAACTACTTGAGGAAATGTTTGTGCCTGAGCATGAGAGATTTTCAGGTAGAAAAGAAATTGATGCACGAAAACTTATCTTTTCTTTCCAGTGGGTTGATTTTAAGCAAGCTGCTCTTTTATCTAATCGCTATAACAGTGAAACGGGTGAATACGAAGGATTAGTTGATGACTACCAGGGGGGTCGTAAGAGTATTGAAGATAGATCATCGTTTATTATTAAAGAATCCCTGAATATTTATCCTGATACCTTAAGCTGGATTCACGATTTTACTTATTCATATAATGAGCCTCTTGCCGAACAATATTTCTGGCACCCTTCTTTCGATGATTACCCAGTGGTAGGCGTAAGTTGGAAACAGGCTCGTGCATTCTGTCGTTGGAGAACTGAATATCATAATTCTGCACTTAAAAAGGCTGGTAAGTATTCTGTTCCTGAGTATCGATTGCCTACAGAAACTGAATGGGAATATGCAGCCCGTGGAGGTATTGCATTGAATTTATATCCTTGGGGTGGAGACTATACTCGTAATGAAAAAGGTTGCTTCCTGGCAAACTTTAAGCCATTAAGAGGAAATTATGTTGATGATGGAGGTTTGGTAACTTTACGTGTTGGAACCTACGAGCCTAATGGTTATGGTCTTTATGACATGGCAGGTAACGTTGCTGAATGGACTTCGGCTGTATATGCTGAATCAGCCTACAGTTTTACTCATGATATGAATCCAAACTACCAATATAATGCATTGCCAAGCGATCCTCCTGCACTTAAGAGAAAAGTTGTTCGTGGTGGATCATGGAAAGATGTTGGATATTTTCTTCAATGTGGTGTTCCAAGTTATGAATACCAGGACACAGCAAAATCGTTTATTGGTTTTAGATGTGTTAGAACACGTCACGTAAAATAATTGCAAATAATACTCTTAATAAATAAGTTGTTATGAATATTACCGAATTAGTTGAATCGCCAAGGTGGAAAAGATTTATGGGGTATGTGTATGGTTGGGGTGCTTCTGTCGTACTATTAGGAGCACTTTTTAAAATACAACATTGGAACCACGCAGGTACTCTGTTAACTGTAGGGATGCTTACTGAGGTTATTATTTTCTTCTTCTCAGCTTTCGAACCTCCTCATGAAGAGCCGGACTGGAGTTTGGTCTATCCTGAGCTTATTGGCTTAGATCCAAGAGAAAGATCCGGTGCAATTAAGATTGAAGGTTTAGATGAGTTGCAATCATTTTTGGAGAACGTAAATGTTGATTCCAGCAAATTATCAAATTTAAGCCAGGGGCTAGGTAAGCTGTCCGATGCAGCAGAACGTATATCTGATATGTCAGAGGCTGCTGTTGTTACTGAAGGTTATATTGAAACATTAAAGAAAGCCAGCGAGTCAGTTGGATCTCTTTCGAATTCTTATAATTCTTCAACACTTGAAATTTCTGAATCTGCTACGAAACTTAGAGATTCTTATAATCAAGCTGCATCTGATATCTCAAATTCAGGGAAGAATTATTCTGAACGAGTTAACGAATCGGGAGAGGAATTATTGAATTCTTATAAAGAATACAAAATGAGTTTGAATGGGAATTACTCTCAAATTACTGAAAGCGGTAGAAACTATTCGGATTCGATGGCAAGCTTAAATAAACAATTGTCATCTTTGAATTCTGTTTTTGAATTGCAATTAAAGCATTCAACCGAGCAAATTGAAAATGGCAAGAGAGTTCAAAAGAATTTCAACGAAATTGTTGATAATTTGAATGCCACTTTAGATAATACTAAGGTTTACAGACAAGAAACCGAAGCACTTAATGAGCGTCTGGCTTCATTGAATACAGTGTATGGTAATATGTTGAGCGCCTTGGATATTAGTAAAAATAAAAATTAATTCAGACTAAATTTTCTATTTGAGCTAATATGGGAGCATCGAATTGCAAAGAGACACCACGGCAGAAAATGATCGGGATGATGTATTTATTTCTAACAGCAATGTTGGCAATAAATGTATCGAATGAGGTGTTGGACGCATTTACAATTATAGATAATGGTTTAGCACAAACTGTTCGAACTTTTGAAGAAAAGAACCAAGTGATCTATGGAGATTTCAAAAGAGCTTTAGATGCCAATACTAAAAAGGTACAGCCTTCTTGGGAGAAGGCAATGGAAATACAAATAAAGTCGAATGAATTGTGTGAACAATTACAGAATTATAAAATCGACTTAGTAAAAATAGCTGATGGCCCTGAAGGTCGAATAGATAGTATTCAAAAGAAGGATAATATCGACGTAGCTGCTCAACTAATGATTGTGGGTGGTAAGGGGAAAGAGTTAAAAAAACAGATTTCTGATTATAGAGAGCATATTTTAGGTATGATTCCAGTTAAGGATAGCATATTTAAACATGCTATTGCTGAAACATTAAATACGGACGATCCTCCAAAGAAAAAAGCTGATGATCCGGATTATACCTGGGAGTCTCTTCAGTTTGCACACATTCCTTTGGTTGGAGCTGTAACATTGTTGTCAAAATTGCAAACAGATATCCGATCAGTTGAATCTGATGTGGTGAAATATTTGTTTAATCAGATCGAGGCAGAGTCTTTTCCATTTAATAAATTGAAGGCTCAAGTGATTGCAAAATCAAATTTTGTGTTGAAAGGCGATACCTACGAGGCTGAGGTCTTCCTGGCAGCTAGTGATACAACTCAAAATCCTATAATCAAACTTTTGAGAGGTGGAGAAATAAAGAATTTTGATCCAGTTTCTCGCAGAGGATTATATTCACGAAAAGAAACGAATTTAGGGACGCAATCTTGGGGTGGTGTTGTTTATTATACTACGCCATCAGGAGAAACAAGAGATTATCCATTTGAAGCTGAATATATTGTTAGTGAACCACAGGTTGTGGTTTCTCCTACAAAAATGAATGTTTTTTATGCAGGAGTTGACAACCCGGTAAGCATTTCTGCTCCTGGTTTTACGATGGATAATATCAGAGCTACTGTTGATAATGGAGAATTGGTAAAAAGTGGTACGAGTTATATTGCACGTCCTAAAATTGTAGGTAAATTCGCGAATGTACTTGTTGAGGGAAAGATGGATGGTAAATGGCGTACACTGAAATCTGTTGAATTTAGAGTAAAGCCTATTCCCGATCCTGTTGCAATGGTTGCGGGTAAAAATGGCGGATATATTAATAAAAATGTTTTGGCTATTCAAACTGGTGTTGATGCAGTTATGGATAATTTTGATTTCAATTTGAAGTTTAAGATTAAAAGTTTTAATGTTTCAACAGTTGTACAGGGGTATACGAAAGATGAAAAATCTTATTCGGACTACTTTACACCTGCTCAAATAAAACTTTTGAAAAACCTGAAACGAAATCAGAAAGTATATATAGAAGATATTAAGGCAGTTGGACCTGATGGTTCAATTCGAAATCTTCCGGCAATATCGTTTAAAGTACAGTAAATTTTAAATGCTATTGTGCTAAATGATAGTGACAATTTAAATCTTTCGATTAATTCTGGAATTAACTAAGTCAATAGACTTAAGGAAGGAATCGGAATTATATAGAATAGATAGTTTTCTCCGAAAATAGAGAGAAACGATCTGGCCTTGGACATAAAAATTATTTACGGATGAAAAGGATTGTATTTTTATTAGTTGGCTTTATCTTATTAGGTAGCTTTTATCAATTAAAAGCGCAGACAACTCCTACCAGTATTTATTCTAAGGAGCATACCAAGAATGAGAGACCTATACCTTATGCTCACATACGTGAGGCAGATGTTATTTTCTCGAAATTGGTCTGGCGAGTTGTCAATCTTCGAGAGAAGATGAACCTTCCTATGTATTATCCTACCCAACCGATGGATGATAGATATAGTCTAATAGATTTGTTGATGTTTGGCATCGAGAACGAAGGACTTATTGCTTACGATGTCGATGATGATGAATTTACGATGCCGATAACAATAGAGGAGATTCGTACCAAATTTGGTGCAGGTAACGACACTATTACACAAGCAAACAGGGAGACCGGTTTGATGGAGACCAAGATTATTCCAAGAACCATGCGAACTGATGAGGTGACCAAATACCTTGTAAAAGAACAGTGGTTATTCGATAAACAAAGCTCAACCATGCAAGTTAGAATTATTGGTCTGTGTCCTATTCGTGAGTACACAAAACCTGGCGATTCTGAATTTGATGGTCTTCATAAAAAGAAAATGTTTTGGATTTTCTTCCCTGAAGCGAGACAATTGTTAGCAACCCACGAAGTGTTTAATCCATATAACGATGCGGCAAGGTTTTCGTATGACGACTTATTTATGAAAAGACGTTTCTCAAGTTATATTACTCAAGTGACGAATGTCCACGATAATAGAGAAATTGCAACGTATACAGTTGGACTTCAGACCATGCTTGAATCTGAGAAAATTAAGAATGATCTCTTAAACGTAGAGCACGATTTCTGGGAGTATTAAGATATTACACAAACCAAAAAAAAAAGAGCCTTTACGGCTCTTTTTTTTTTAGATGAATTTTTTATCCTTTGATATTCGAATATCGTTTACGAAGGTTTTAATCTCTTGTTCATGTTCTCTTTTACAAATCAGTATGTATTGTCGTTATCTACAATAATATAGTCTTTAATTCCCTGAACGACCACTAATTTTTCGTTGGGCGCATTTATTAAACAATCTTCCGAATCGTAGAGCATGACATTTTCGCCTTGTACAGCATTTCCTGAATTATCTTTATTCGACCTTTCGTAAAGCGATCCCCAGGTACCCAGGTCGGACCATCCAAAATCAGAACAAAAAACATATACCTCCCTCGATTTTTCAAGTATGCCATAATCAATTGAAATGTTTGGACATTCTGGATATATCTGATTGATTATTTCTTTCTCTGCGGCCTCATTGAGGATCTCATTTCTCTGTGGAAACAAGTTGTAAATATCAGGTAAATGAGTTTGAAATGCAGAATCAATTGCTGCTAATGACCAAATAAAAATACCAGAATTCCAAAAGAATTCTCCCGATTCCAGAAAGACTTTGGCAAGTTCTAAATCTGGTTTTTCAGTAAAAGTTTTAACTTTCAGAATATTTGTTTCGAGAGTTGAGTTTTCAACCTGAATGTAGCCGTAACCTGTCTCAGGACGATTGGGTTTTATGCCCAAAGTAAGCAGTTTATTATTCCCGTCAACATAATTCAGACCTTTATTAACGACATTTTGAAAGTGATTTTCGTTGGTTATTAAATGATCTGATGGGGAGACTATAATTCTGGCATTGAGATCCCGACTTTTAATCTTATAATTGGCATAAGCGATACAGGGTGCGGTGTTTCGCATGATAGGTTCAAGAAGCACTTGATCAGCTTTTAATTGTGGCAGCTGTTCAAGAACCAAATCTTTATACTCTTCATTGGTTACTACATAGTAGTTTTCAACAGGGCAAATGGAACTAAATCGTTCAAATGTCATTTGAATGAGAGTCTTTCCAGTACCAAGAATATCGAGAAATTGTTTTGGACTTTTCTGTTTACTTAGTGGCCAAAAGCGGGAACCTACCCCACCCGCCATTATGACACAGTAATTGTTTGAATTCATTTTTATGAGTTTTTTGATGTCCATGTATCGACTAGTAACCGAATTTGGTTACTCTAAATTACTCATTCGATTATTCATTTCAAAAAGAGACTTGCATGATTTGATTTTACTTTGCTTTTTAGCATTGTACATTGTAATTAAGGGATAATTAGTACTTTTATCATAAAATGTAATGTTTATGGGTTTTATTGAAAAAATAGGACAATACATGCTTTTTCTGAACCGGGTATTTTCTAAGCCTGAAAGGGGACGTGTGTTTTTTTCTCAGATTATTAAAGAGATTTATAAGTTAGGGGTTAACTCAGTGGGTATTGTAGTTATCATTTCAGTTTTTATGGGAGCTGTTATTAGCTTACAAACAGCCTATAATCTCATCAATCCTTTATTGCCGGATTATTTAGTTGGTTATACGACACGTGAGTCGATGATATTGGAGTTTTCATCAACGATTGTAGGTCTTATTTTAGCTGGGAAAGTAGGTTCTAATATTGCTTCTGAAATCGGATCAATGCGAGTTACCGAACAAATAGATGCCCTGGAGATAATGGGGATCAATTCTGCGAGTTATCTGATATTTCCAAAGATTATTGCTGCTGTTTTTATCAATCCATTTTTATATGTCTTGAGTGTTTTTGTTGGGATTACAGGTGGTTTACTAGCCAGTTCCATGACAAAAGTCGTTAGTATTCCTGATTACCTATACGGTGTACAAATTGATTTTATACCATATTATATAACTTACTCTTTAATCAAAACTTTGGTTTTTGCTTTTATCATTACCTCTGTTCCTTCTTTTTACGGGTATTTTGTTTCAGGAGGTGCTTTAGAAGTTGGTAAAGCCAGTACTAAAGCCGTTGTAAATAGTAGTATTCTTATTCTGCTTGCTAATCTGATTTTGACACAAATTTTATTGAAATGATTGAATTGAAGAAAGTCAATAAATCCTTTGGCGATTTGAATGTTTTACAGGATATCTCAATTCATTTTGAGGCAGGCAAAACGAATCTGATCATTGGGCAAAGTGGTTCTGGTAAAACTGTATTGCTCAAGTCGATTATTGGTTTACATGAGATCGATGATGGGCATATTTTTTATGATGATCGCGAATTCACAAACATGGATTTTAATGAGAAGAAACTGATTCGTAAGGAAATGGGGATGGTTTTCCAGGGAGGTGCACTATTCGATTCACTTACTGTTGAAGAGAATGTTAGGTTTCCTCTTGATATGTTTTCGGAAATGAGCGAAGATGAAAAAAGAGAACGAGTGAGTTTTTGTCTTGACAGGGTGGATATAAAAAAAGCCGATAAGTTGTATCCCGCAGAGATTAGTGGAGGTATGCAAAAGCGTGTTGCAATTGCAAGAGCCATTGCTCTTAATCCCCGTTATTTGTTCTGTGATGAACCAAATTCAGGCCTTGATCCTGTAACTGCCATCCTTATCGATAAGCTTATTCAGGAAATTACTAAAGAGTTTAATATGACAACCATCATCAACACCCATGACATGAATTCAGTGATGGAAATTGGTGAAAAGATATTGTTTATCAATAAGGGACTTAAAGCCTGGGAGGGGTGTAGCGATGAGATATTCGATACAGAAAATCAATCCTTAAACAATTTTGTTTTTGCATCGAACTTGTTCAAAAAGATAAAGAAGAAACTTTAAAGGTTTCTTTTTTGATCAGAATATGCAGAGGGTTTGATTTAAACATTTTAAACAAGTTTCTATGATCTGATTTTTTATCTTTGTCTCAGATAATTTCTGTACCGACTAATTATGAATAAACAATTTATATTCCTGCTTTTTACGACAATACTTTTATTCTCATGTACCAGGAATGAGGAAAAGACTTACTTATCAGAAGATGATTTCACTCGAATGTTATTCGATATTCATCTTACTGATGGCATCATGACCTCTAAGAATATCTCCAATCGTGGGAAAGAATATCGTCCTAGTTATTATTATAATTCTATTTATAAGAAATATAATATTACTCCGGATCAGTTTGACTCCTGCGTGAATTTCTACACCCAGAATTCTGCCTTATACGAAAAAATATATGAAAGACTCATTGATTCTTTGAATCGTATGGAGACGCAGTTCAGAATAGCAATGAAAGATTCTTTGGTTGTATGTGATACTGTGAATTTATGGAAAGGGAGAAAACGAATCCGATTAACGAGTAAGCACCGTAAAGATTTAAGTTTTGCTATTCCTGTTTCTGAAAATGGGATTTATACGGTTCGTGCCATGATAAAACGCTTTGAAGATGATCAAAGCGAGAAACCTAAGCTTGAAGTCTATTTCTGGAAAGAGGATACAACGCAAAATGGTGAACGCATTTATTTTGATGAAATTCCCATCAATAGATCGAAAGATTTTATTAAGTATGAAACTCAGTTGGAATACATCGATTCTACATATAAAGAGCTAAGGGGTAGCATTATTTCCTGGAGCAATGTGGATAGTAATTTCACTCAGCGTATAGAAGTCAAGGATATCATGATTTTTAATCCTCAAATTAAACGTGATTCTTTAGGACTGGATTCTATTATGAAGCTGAAGCGCTTTGACAAAAGAATGTTTGACGAATATGAGGAACTGGAAAGACCCAGACCTAAGCGTCAATTGGAAAAATTGAGATAGAAATGAGAAAGATCTCTGCCAGTTATATTATCACGAACGTAGGAGCCCCAATTAAAAATGGGATTTTAATTTTGAATGACGATAATTCTGTTGCAGAATTGATTGATACCAATGGTATCGTGAAAGAAATTCAAGATTTGGAGTACTATAGTGGTGTTTTAGTTCCGGGTTTTGTTGATGTCTTTACATTTCTTTCCTGGCCCAAATTAAATGCAGATCAATTAAAATCCACTCACCTGTTACCTTTAGATCATTCTGTCGATATTCATTCTGTTCAAAAGGGAATAAATCACCTCGAAGCCTTTGGAACCAAAGCAGCAGCAGACTTTTTTCCAGCAGATACCAGTCTTTGTTCAAAATTAAATTCGAAAGTTAGTTTTAGGGATATCCACAAGGATTCTCTTGATGAAATCATTCGAGATTCTGCTTATATATTGCAGGAAACTTCATATTCAATACTCGGAAGGTTATTTGATTGCAATATTTCCACGGATAAAACGTATTGTATTGGGACAGGTAGCCTAACGACACATCAAAAGTTATCTGTTTTTGATGAATTAAAATATATACAAACTCTTATCCCGAATCTGAGTTTAGATCTTTTAATCAAGTGGGGATGCTTAAATGGAGCTAAAGCCTTAGGATTAGATAATTTCGGAAGTTTTGAACCAGGTAAAAATCCTGGTGTCAATCTGATAACAAATGTTGATTATGAGGGTTTTAGTTTAAGAGAAGAGAGCAATCTGAAGGTTTTGATTTAGAATGCCCATAAAACTTCATTTGTTAATGATTGATTAGTCTTTGGATTAAATCATTAAGGATGAAATAATCTGTATAAAAATTAATAAATTCAACCCAACACAAAAATAAATAGGTCTTTAAGCCATTAGCTTATAACTCTATTTGAATTTTGATTCTCAAATAAATTATTTAGGTCTGTTGGGCCTGTAATATCTTCAATATAAAATTGTTTGCTTTGAATAAAGGAAAGTTAAATATTGCAATTTTTAGTCTGGGTATTGTTCTCTTTTCAATAGCCTGTTCTAATCAAAAAAATACTTTTGTGAGCCGTCATTACCATGCACTCACAACTCATTACAATGTTTATTTCAATGGTAAGGAAAGCCTTAAGGCTGCTAAGAAGAAGATTGAAGAGGGAATAGAATACAATTATACCTCCATTTTACCTGTGTTCGCATATCAAGACATGTCTACTCGTTCTTTGGCTTCAGGAGATATTGATAATGCACTGGATAAGGCTACAAAGGCTATTAAGATGCATTCCATTACCCGAAAACCCAAACGTAAAAAGGGAAAGCAAACGGATAAATATAAGGAATTTCGTAAGAAAAGAGAATTCAACAGATGGATAGAAGATTGTTACCTCCTTTTAGGAAAAGCGCAGTTTTATAAGGGAGATTACAGAACTGCTGAAAAAGCATTAGAACAAGGTTTAAAAGATTTTCCAGAATCAAAACTGAAGACTGAATTTCAGATTGAAATAGCAAGGTGTCAGATTGATGAAGAAAATTATTCCGGAGCCATTGCAATTTTAAATGAAGTGAATGCTTCAACTGGTTTATCACACAAGAATCAACTTGAGATCGCAGCACTTTACACTGACATCAGTATTCGTCAGAAAGAATATGCCGAAGCAATTTCAAACCTGGAAAGAGCAATTAAATTACAAGGGTCAAAGAGTAAGAAGGCAAGATACTATTACATTTTAGGCCAGTTGTATCTTGAAACAAATCAGCCGGAAAATGCATCTGATGCTTTTGTTCGTTTAATTAAATTGCATTCCACCTACGAGATGGCCTTTAATGCTAAAATCTCTCAAGCATTAACTTATAAGGGAACTGAAGATGGTATTGAGATTCGAAATCAACTGAATAAGATGTTGAGAGATCAGAAAAATGCTGATTATAAAGATCAAATATATTTTGCTTTAGCTGAGATGGATGTTATCGATGGAGATAAAGATTCAGCAGTTGAAAATTATTGGAAGTCAACCAGAGAGAGTGTCGCGAATGATAATCAAAAAGCAATATCATTTATAAAACTCGCCGACCATTACTTTGACAATTTAAACTACAAAAAAGCTCAAACCTGTTACGATAGTACGATGGTGTATTTGGATCAGAATTATCCGAATTACATTAATATCTCCCAAAGGGTTGGAAACTTAACTGAGCTGGTGAATAATTTGAATATTGTTGTGCGAGAAGATAGTCTTCAGCGGGTGGCCGGAATGAGTGAAAAGGAAAGAAATTTCCTGATTCGTAATCTGATTGATATTGAATTGGAAAAAGAAGAGGCTCTCAAACTTAAAGAATCCGAAGCCAGAGCTGATAAAACGTTTTTTACTCAGAATAATATGGTAGGGAACTTTCGTTCCAATAACTCCTCACAGAGTCAAGGCAACTGGTATTTTTATAACCCAACAACAGTGGGATTAGGGAAATCTGAATTTCAACGCAAATGGGGACGACGAAAGTTCTCTGACAACTGGAGGCGTAAAAATAAATCAATTGTAACTAGCGATAGTTTTAGTGAAAACGATGATGTTGATAAAGATGCTATTACAGAGGTGAAAACTCAGGTTGGTGATCGTAAAAGTACTGCCTATTACCTTGCTAACTTACCAATGACTGAGGGGGCTATTGAAGTTTCGAACAACCAGATTATTGAGGCACTTCATCAAGCTTCCTTTGTCTATTCAGAGCGTCTGTCCAATAGAAAAAAAGCTATTGAAATGATGGAAGTACTGCTTCGACGTTTTCCTGAAAATGATCATTTGCTGTCGGCTTATTATCAGTGTTACCAGTTGTATATCCAGGAAGGGAACTATTCAAAATCTGAATATTATAAGAATAAAATTCTGTCTGAATTCAAGGATACTGATTATGCAAAAGCCATAAAAGATCCTAATTATTGGGCAAAGATAGAGGCACAAAATAAAGAAGCTGAAGTATTGTACATGAAGGCATATGAAGCCTTTCAAAATTTTTATTACCATCAGGTGGTTCGTTTTAGTGAACAGGCAATTCTAAAATACCCAAAATCGACACTGCGCTCAAACTTTTTGTTTCTAAGAGCTTTGGCAATAGGGAGAACTCAGGATGTAAAGCTTTTTGAAAAAGCTTTACAGGAAGTGATTGATTCCAAACCCAATGCTGAAGTAAAAGAAATGACCCTTGGGATTTTGAGTACTCTGAAAGCCGGATCTGTTCCTGTACAATATTCTGAGGAAGATATGAGTAATGCCCGTCAGAATAGACTTTTGATCAATTGGAGAATTGAAGAACAACTGGCTTTGGAAATGAGAGATTTTGATTCAGAGGAAGAAGGTATTGAAAAAGATTATTTCAAATTTATTCCCGAAGAGGAACACTACTTTGTTCTCTTATTCAAGCGAAGAGCTGTTGATCCTAATATAACGATGTTTAATATTCGTCGTTACAATAGCAGTGAAAAGAAAAGTTCTTTAAAGACAGACCGTTTATCTTTAAATAAAAATGAGATCTTAATATTGGTTAAGGGCTTGAAAAATAAGGACGAAGCCCTCAACTATTTTAATAAGATTATTGCATCAGACAGAGCTTATAAGGGATTGGAAAATGTGCCCTATAAAAATTTCCTGATTTCAGTATCGAATTTTGATACCATGAAAAAGGAAGAACTCATTGATGAATATTTAGTTTTTTACAAAAAATACTATTATTCTAAAAAGAGTGCATTGGTAAAAAAAGATGGTGAGTTGGTTGATCCCGAAACAGCTGACAATGCCTTCGAAATAGATTCCAAAGACAATCATCGCTTTGTACTTTTAGTTCCTTCACGGAGTATAAATGTAACTAAGTTAAAAAATGACGTTTTCAATCACGATAAGGATTTTAGTGCCATCAAAGAACAATACGACGAAACGCATCATATGATTGTTGTGAGCAATTTAGGAACACAAAAATCGGCAATGGCTTATTTCAATCAGATAACAGCAGATAAAAAAGTTTTCGATCAATTGGCAAAGTTACACTATGAGAGTTTTGTGATAGGAGAAAAGAACTTCATGAAATTTTTTGTCAATCGAAGTCTAGGAAAATACATGCCTTTCTTTAGTGAAAATTACATTCAAAAGGAGGCAAAAGAAAAGCATATCGTACAGAAAGAACAGGTGCATGATAAAGGGCCATATAAGTTTGACGGGAATGCTGCTCATGATTTTGTTCTGATATTCAATAAAAAAGGCGTTAACGCTAAGACTGTAGAAACTGGGATCAAAAAATACAATACCAAAACTCTAAAAACAGAACTGCTGTCTCTTGATGACGATCGAAATATGATTGTAGTGAGCAATATGCGAAATAAGAAACAAGCAATGATGTATTTCAGAGCGATTATTTCCAATAGAAATCTGTTCGAGCAGATTGAAAAATCAGGTTATCGTAACTTTATTATCTCAAAAGATAATTTTGAAGTGTTTAAGAAAGAGATGAATACTGATGAATATATTAAATTCTTTTCCAAGCGCTATCTGAATTAAACATTCCTAATGTTTTATTGAAATATTATGAGGAACGGGACGTTATTAAAGATGTAGGACAAGTTAAAATTTAGAATTTTCTATAATCTTGTTTCTACGATGAAAGCTAAGGGTAATTTCTTGTGAGTATTACCAATTATAAAACTTAAATAGACTTGTTCGTGAAAGCAGTTAAGATACTTTGGGTTGATGATGAGATAGATTTACTGAAACCACACGTTATTTTCCTCGAGGGGAAAGATTATATTGTTGAAACCTGTAACAATGCTCCCGAAGCAATTGATATGGTTCACTCCACTCATTTCGACTTGGTTTTATTAGATGAAAATATGCCTGGAATGTCTGGTTTAGAAGCCTTGTCTGAAATTAAAGCAATTGACCCGACTCTTCCTGTTGTAATGATTACAAAGAGTGAAGAAGAGGATATTATGGATGAGGCAATTGGGAGTCAAATTAGTGACTATCTAATAAAGCCGGTAAATCCGAAGCAGATTCTGCTCAGCATTAAGAAAAATACAGATAAAAGACGCTTGGTTTCTGAAAAAACCACTTCGGCTTATCAGTCCCGATTTTCACAATTGGGTATGGAAATTAACGATTGTCGTAGCTTCGAAGACTGGAAAAGAGTTTATAAAAAACTTGTTTTCTGGGAATTGGAACTCTCAGGTATCGAAGACTCAGGAATGGATGAAGTGCTAAAAATGCAGAAGTCTGAGGCTAATAATTTATTCGTCCGATATATTAGAAAAAACTATTTGGATTGGATGAGCCCGGATAGTGATGATAAGCCTTTACTTTCCTTAAATGTTTTCAAAGAAAAAGTATTTCCTCTTCTTGATAAAGGTGAAAAGGTCGTATTTGTGTTGATTGATAATCTGCGATTAGATCAGTGGCAAATATTATATCCTATTATTAGCGAGTATTTTGTGATGAATGATGATGACATGTATTGTTCCATTCTTCCAACTGCTACACAATATGCGCGAAATGCTATGTTTTCTGGTCTGATGCCTCTGGATATTCAAAAACGCTATCCCGATATGTGGATCAACGAAGATGAAGAGACCAGTAAAAATATTCATGAAGAAGAATTGATTCGTTTGCAGCTAAAGCGCAAATTTAAGGACGTTAAATTCAACTATGAGAAAGTAAGTTCCAAAAAAGGGGGGGCTAAAATCATTGATAATTTCACAACTTTAATGGATTCTCAACTGAATGTTTTTGTCTACAATTTTGTCGATATGCTTTCGCATGCACGAACCGAAAGTGAAATGATTCGCGAATTGGCAAATGATGAGGCTGCCTATCGCTCTTTGACAGCTTCCTGGTTTGAACACTCACAACTTCTGGAGCTGATTAAAAAGTTGTCGGAGCAGAATGTCAAGCTGATTATATCAACCGATCATGGTGCAATTCGGGTTCAAAACTCCATAAAAGTGATAGGTGACAGGCAAACCAACACCAATTTGCGTTATAAGCAAGGTCGAAATTTAAATTATAATCCCAAGGAGGTCTTTGAAATTACGAAACCATCTGAAGCACATTTACCTCGGATGAATATGAGTTCATCTTATATTTTTGCTACTGGTGAAGATTTCTTAGCCTATCCGAATAATTATAATTATTACAGTTCATATTACAGAAATACTTTTCAGCATGGTGGTATTTCATTAGAGGAAATGCTGGTTCCTTTGATAACTTTGAGCCCGAGAAAAAAATAAAAAGGAAATACTACTTTTATAAAATTCAATCACTATTAGCAAAGGTGAAAATGACAGAACTAAGAATAAATAATCTGGAGGAAATAAATTCGGTAGCAAAACAATTTATCGAATTGGTTGGGACACGACGTGTATTTGCCATGTATGGCTCTATGGGAGTTGGAAAAACCACTTTTGTAAAAGCCATTTGCGAAGAGTTGGGTGTTGAGGATACCATAAATAGTCCATCATTTGCTATCGTAAATGAATACCATACCAAAGAAGATAAAATCGTTTACCATTTCGATTTTTATAGAATTGAAGATGTGCAGGAGGCCTACGATTTTGGTTACGAAGACTATTTTTATAGTCAGGCGATGTGCTTTATTGAATGGCCAGAACGAATTGAGTCGATATTGCCTTCAGATGTAATCAATCTTAATTTTACTGAAGAAGAAGACGGTAGTCGGTTAATTCAAATTGAGATGAATTAGTTTATTGATAATTTTTTGCCCTTTTACATGACTTGAATTTCCAGAAATTTAACAAGCTCTAAAAAAAATATTAACTTGTGTTCCTAAAGATGATTCTAACGGCATAAATTAATATTATGGCAAATCTAAGTGATACCCCAAAAAATTTTCCTGTTGGTTTTGAATTTTATCATCCTAAAGAAAAACTCTTAGAGATTGAGAAGAGCAAAAAGAGATTGGTAATTGGAATTCCACGCGAGGATTATAAAGGTGAGAATCGAATTTGTTTAACACCTCTGACAGTTGAAATGCTGGTGAATAACGGGCATGAGATTATTATTGAGGAAGGCGCTGGAATTGCCTCGAATTATTCCGATGCTGAATACAGTGACAAAGGGGCTGTAATTGCTCGAACAAAAGCTGAAATATATCAATGTGATTTGGTATTACAGATCTCGCCTTTTTCTTCTGAAGAGATTGATTTGCTCAAAGGGAATCAGATCATCATGTCTGCACTTCAGGTGCATTGTCAGTGTGCTGATAATATTCAAAAACTGATGCAGAAAAAGGTGACTGCTATCGCCTTCGAGTATCTGAAAGATAGAGACAATCATTTTCCTGTTGTTCGTTCTATGAGCGAAATTGCCGGTGTTTCTGCCATTATGATTGCCGGAGAATATCTAAGTAAAGGAAAGGGAGGGAAAGGCGTTCTTTTAGGTGGCGTGACCGGCGTTTCACCAACTGAAGTTGTAATTTTAGGAGCAGGTACTGCAGCTGAGTATGCAAGCAGAGCTGCCTTGGGACTTGGAGCAACGATTAAGGTTTTTGATAATTCCATGTTTCGCCTGCGACGTTTAGAGGATCATATAGGGCATCGGGTGCATACATCAACATTCCATCCCTATGTTCTCACTAAAGCTTTGAGATCAGCTGATATTGTTATTGGAGCCCTGCGTTACGAAGGCAATCATCCTGGTATTTTGGTTACCGAGGATATGGTTAAAGTGATGAAAGCAGGTTCAGTTATTATCGATTTGAGCATTGATCAGGGGGGATGTTTCGAAACTTCTGAGATCACAACCCATAAAAACCCCGTCTTCAGGAAACATGACGTGATTCATTATTGTGTTCCAAACCTGGCTTCTCATGTGTGTAGAACAGCTTCATTAGCGATGAGTAATATTTGTGCACCCCTTTTGCTACATATCGCTAATAATGGCGGTTTACATGAATTTCTAAAGACCGATATGGGGTTAAGACATGGGACCTATATTTATCGTGGAATTCTTACGAATCAGCGTTTGGGAGATTGTGTTGGTATCCAATCTAAAGATATTAATCTATTTTTTGCATCTATGTAATGAAATCAACTCTACTCATGCCGAACAACCAATACAGGCCCTCTGTAAATAATCTGTATCGTTTTTAAAATTTTAGTCTTCCTAATTTTAGGAATTTATATGTCATAATAATAAGCTTACTCTCTTTAGGGTAAGCTTTTTTATTTAGAATCCCAGTCCTTTATTTATGAATCCCAATTTTAGTTTTTATGTCATTCAAAGCCGTTCTTAAGTTTTGTTTCTCAATTGTTTTGTCTTATTTTGCATCTCCAATAAACTTTAATCTATGACACGACTTTCAATTTCCCTACTGTTCATATTAAATTTATTTGTTACTGTTTTGATTGCTCAAAATCAGAAGGATGATTCTAAGCTAAGCATTCAGAAACAAATTGTTTCCAATTTAATAGACTCTTCTGTGAGTTTTCGTAATGGGAGCTTGCCTTTAAGCATTGAGGTATGTGAAAAAGCAATTAGGCTTGCTGAAGCAAAGAAATTAGATGCTCTATGGGCAAATGCATTAAAAACACAGGGTGTCAATTATTATTACTTAAGAGAAAATGATTCTTGTTTATACTATTATAAAGAAGCAATTGTCAAATTTGAAGAAATTGGTAATCAGAAACAGGTTGGAAAAATTCTTGGAAATATTGGAGTTGTTTACAAGCGAAACTTGGATTATAGCAAAGCATTAGAATACTATTTGAAAGAGATAGAGATCTTTAAAAAGATAAATTATAGCGATGGATTGCCTTCAATTTATACTAACATGGGATCTCTATCTGTTTTAATGGAAGAATACGATCGTGCTGAAGATTACTTCAAATCTTCATTGGAAATTGCAGAGAATACTCATAATGATGGAGAGCGTGTTAATACTCTTAATAATCTTGGCGTTTTATACGAGAAACAAAATAAACTACAGGAGGCCTTAGATGTCTATAATAAATCCTTAAGCATTCTTCTGAATATCGGAGACAGTCAAATGGAGAGTAAACTCTATCTCAATATGGGGATTATTCACCGAAGAAATAAAGATTTAGACAAAGCATCGAACTATATTCAAAAGAGTTTCAAAATACGAAAACTGAAAGGTGATTATGAGGAGTTATTAAGTGTTTATAATGAGTTGTTTGAGATAGCACTTGCCAGAAAGAAATTCGGAGAAGCAAAACAATTTGTTGGAATGATGGAGGATTTGGCTCTAATGAATTCGGACGCTGGCTGGTTATCAGATGTTAACAGAGCCTATTCTGAACTTTACAGAGCAACCGGAGATTATAAATCGGCTTTGGAAGCCTATGAGACTCATAAAGTAATTGCAGATTCACTACAGAGTCTTCAGGATGAGGAGCGATACAGTGATTTGATGTTAAAATATGATACAGATCATTCCAAACAGAAGGTGGCATTGATGACTCAACAGGGCCAGATTCAGAAATTAGAGCTTGATAAAAAGAATGCCTGGCTTGTAGCCATGTTGGTGATTATGTTATTGGGGATTATTGCCATTGTTGTTTCATTCAGAATCAACAAACTTAAAGCTCAACAAAAGCTGATGAGTTTGGACCAGAAAGTTTTATTATCACAAATGAATCCTCACTTTTTATTTAATGCTTTAACAGCTGTACAGAGTTTGATTCTTGATGACAAGGGGGATGAGGCAAATGTATATCTCTGTGAATTAGGTGTTTTGGTTCGTAGCATACTTGAGGATTCCCGTAAAGAAAATATTAGCCTTAGAAAAGAATTAGTGACGCTTGAAAAGTATATCGATTTGCAAAAATTGCGTTTTGATTATCCTATTAACTACCGTTTCGAAGTTGATGATAAAATTGACCTGGATGAAATAAATATTCCTCCGATGCTTACTCAGCCCTTTATTGAAAATGCTTTAGTTCATGCTAATTTGCAGAATGTTCCTAATCCTGAGATATTAATTAAGTTAGATCTCGTTCAAGATAGATATGTCGAATTTAGCATTCAGGATAATGGAATAGGGGTTGATGCAAGTAAGAAACAGCACTTGATGAAAGAAAAAAAATCATTAGCAACACGAATTGCAAACGATCGGATACAGATCTATAATTATAAATCGAAATATCAAATGAAACTGGATATCATCGATCTTAAGTCCATTGACTCAAGGAGACAAGGCACTTTGGCGCGTTTTTTAATTCCATCACAAAGCTAATTCTGATCTCAAATCATGAGGAAAATTCCTGTCCTAATCTTATTTTGTTTTATTCTTAGCTACAATGTTATCGGAAGTTCTTTCCTCCAAGATGCAGAAGTTGACACAAACTTGAATCATATTCGTGATTTGATCAAAAGAATGGTAGTCTTAAGAGATTCCTCTTTCAATGAAAGTATCAAGTTTGGAGAAAAAACTATTGCTTTAGTGAAAGAGTCCGGAGAGCCATCTATTACGGCATTGGCATATAAAACACAAGGCGTTAGTTATTTCTACCAGGGCGTTTTTGATTCAGCTCTCTATCACTATAATAAAGCTATTCCTGAATTTGAGAAAGCCAATGAGAAGCTTAATGTCGGTAAAGTTCTTAATAATATTGCGATTGTCTACAGGAGAACGAATAAACTAGAACTGGCTTTGGAGAAATATCTTGAAGCCATTAAGGTGTACGAATCGGTGAACTATACTCAAGGTCTTGCTGGGGCTTATTCTAATGTGGGATCCCTTTACCATAGTGTTGAAGGTTATGCTAAGGCGGAACGTTTCTATTTACTTGCTTTATCCATGTTGGAGAAATTAGAAATAAGTTATAAACTGGCCCGAATCCATATGAATCTCGGTGTTTTATACTTAGAGCAATTGGAATTAGATAAAAGTTTAAAGTATCTAAAGAAAGCTTATAAGCTGAACAAAAAATATGACACAGCACAACAAGAAGCAATAATACTGTTAAATTTGGGTCAGGTGGCTTTTTACAAACAGGAATATGACAAAGCTTTAAATTACTATCATGATTGTGAAGTTGTAAGAGAGGAGCTCAATGACTATTGGGGTTTACCAAAAATTTATGTCTATACAGCCCAATGTTTGGCAATAACAGGGAAGTATAAAGAGGCACTTGTTAAGCTTCAAGCATCAGAAGAAATTTGCTTGGAGTATAAGCTAGCTGATGATTTAGCGGATACATATCTGCATAAATCAATTTTGTTTGAAACTTTAAAGGATTCTGAACAGGCATTTATTTATTATAAAAAAGGCGATAACTTGAGAGATTCTCTTGAGCTGAGTAATCGATCTAAAAAACTTGACGAACTTGAAATAAAACATAGTCTAAACCTGAAGGAGAAGGAGTTGGATATTAAGAATCTTGCTTTAAGTCGCAAAAATATCTTCCTTTTTTCATTATTGGGATTTATTTTTCTGGCTACAGCTTTCATCATCTTTTACCTGAGGTCAAGGACTATTAGTAATAAACTTAATACGCTCTCACTAGAACAAAAAGTGCGTTTAAGTCAAATGAATCCACATTTTATCTTTAACTCTCTTTCTGCTATACAGGATTTTATTCTTGAGAATAAAAATGATGAAGCCTTTACCTTTCTGTCTAAACTTACAGGTCTGATTCGTGGCGTTTTAGAAAATTCAACACACGACTATATATCGGTACGTGAAGAATTGGATATTTTAGCTTCATACATTGAACTACAGAAGCTTAGATTCGGGGATGCTGTTTCGTACCGTTTTGATATCGATAAGGATATTGATCTTGATGAGATTCGAATTCCCCCCATGTTGGCACAACCCATCATCGAAAATTCTCTGCTTCATGCTGAGCTGAGGAAAAACCCGAATGCAGAAATCAAGATTTGTTTGCTTAATAATTCTGAGAATAAAAGTATTGATTTCTCAGTTGAGGATAATGGAGTAGGGATCATGGCTACACAAAATCTTAGTAATACTCGTAAGTCTATGGCAACTCAAATTCTAAAGGATCGGGTCAGGATCTATAACTATTACTCGAAAAATGGTTTAAGCTTTGAGGTAATCGACCTAAAGACCCTGAATGATGATTTACATGGAACTCGTGTGTGCTTTAGTATCCCAATTCAGAAACATTATTCTGCCAATTGATCTGAGCTTATTTCTAAACAGAAAAGCCGTTCAGTAATTTGAACGGCTTCCTTTTTGATCAGATTATAAAAAAAATTACCCCAAAACTTCTTTCATTTTGTTTCCAATTTCGGCAGGTGATTTTACAACATGAATACCTGCAGCTTCGAGTGCTTTCATTTTTTCAGCAGCCGTTCCTTTACCACCAGCGATAATTGCGCCAGCATGTCCCATACGTTTACCCTCTGGAGCTGTTTGACCAGCGATAAAAGCAACAACAGGTTTTTTCACATGATCAGCAATATAGGCTGCAGCTGTTTCTTCATCTGAACCACCAATTTCACCGATTAGAACGATAGCCTCAGTTTCTGGATCTTCATTCAAAAGTTTAACTGCATCGATATGCTTGGTTCCAATAATTGGATCACCACCAATACCAATAGCAGTAGACTGACCGAAACCAGCATTACCCAATTGGTGAACAGCCTCGTATGTAAGAGTTCCCGAACGTGAGATGATACCAATTTTACCCGGCTTGTGAATGAAACCTGGCATGATACCAATTTTAGCGACACCCGGAGTGATAACCCCTGGACAGTTAGGCCCAACTAATGTTGTCTTAGGACGCTTTTTAAGGAATTCATGAACATTGATCATATCAAGTGTTGGAATACCTTCGGTGATACACACCACAAGCTCTATACCTGCGTCAGCAGCTTCCATAACAGCATCAGCCGCAAAAGCTGGTGGTACAAATACGACAGACGCATTTGCTCCCGTTTTTGCAACAGCATCTTTTACTGTATCGAAAACAGGCACACTATTCATAAATTTCTGTCCACCCTTACCTGGCGTAACACCGGCAACCACATTGGTGCCATATTCTATCATTTGTTGGGTATGAAATCCCCCTTCTGTACCAGTAATTCCCTGAACGACTAGTTTTGTATCTTTATTGACTAATACACTCATTGTGTTGATTGTTTTAATTGTGATAGGCCATTAAATCTGACCCTTTTCTAATACTTATTTCCCTACTGTTTGTCCTAAAGTGGCAACAACTTTCTCTGCTGAATCTTTAAGCTCTGTAGCAGCAATAATATTCATGCCCGACTCTTCAAGAAGTTTTTTACCTTCTTCGGCGTTGGTTCCTTGTAAACGAACCACAATAGGTACTTTAGTATTGATATTTTTGATGGCTTGAATAACGCCATTGGCAACACGATCGCAACGAACGATACCACCAAAAATATTGATTAAAACAGCCTTTACATTTTTATCTGAAAGAATGATACGGAAGCCTTTCTCTACCGTTTCAGCAGAAGCAGATCCACCTACATCAAGGAAGTTAGCAGGCTCACCTCCGGTTAATTTGATAATATCCATGGTTCCCATAGCCAGACCAGCTCCATTAACCATACAGCCAATATTACCGTCCAGCTTAATGTAATTTAAACCAGAATAGCCGGCTTCAATTTCTAAAGGTTCCTCTTCGTCTAAATCGCGTAATGGCAAAATATTCTTTTGACGATAAAGGGCATTGTTATCGAAATCAGCCTTAGCATCCAATGCGATTACATCACCTTCTTCAGTTACAACCAATGGATTAATCTCGAATAGAGAAGCATCAGTTCCCATATAGGCGTCATATAGAGCAAGCAAGAACTTAACACCATTCTTAAATGCAGTTCCGGTAAGTCCTAAAGAAAATGCCATTTCCCTGGCTTGGAAAGCTTGCAAACCTACAGAAGCATCAACACCAACCTTAACTATTTTCTCAGGTGTTTCTTCAGCAACTTTCTCGATTTCCATACCACCTTCGGTTGAAACCATAAAGGTTACTTTCGATGTGGCACGATCAAGAACGATACCCGCATAATACTCATGCTTGATATTCGAAGCAGCTTCAATCCAAACCTTCTTTACCAATCGGCCTTCTGGACCTGTTTGGTGTGTAATTAGAGTCATACCTAGAATATCACTAGCGTATTGACTAACATCTTGAGCAGTAGGTGCAAATTTTACACCACCGCCTTTACCGCGGCCTCCAGCGTGGATTTGTGCTTTTACAACGACAGGCAATCCAATTTCTTGAGCTGCTTGCTCTGCTTCTTGTACTGTAGAAGCAATTTTCCCTTGGGGAACAGGTACACCAAAAGATTTTAGGATCTCTTTGGCTTGGTATTCATGAATCTTCATGGGCTAAAAATTATAGTGGCTTAGTTAGAATAACTTGTTAAAGCAGGGTTATTTATGATTGCTTAAAACAAGCCTTGTTTTTTTAACGAACCTAAATATATAAATAACTACATGAATATAAAAAGATGAGTAGTCTTTTTTCAGACAACTTTGTCTTTTTATTTGAAAAATATTATTTCTCTACTCATCTTCTAAATTTCTGAGTCCTGAAATTATAGTTCTATCCATAAAACTTGAGGCATTTTTTAATATCTTAGTGAACATTTTAATATTTATTTAATTAGATATCTATGGAGAATTTAGAAACGGTCGAGAATGACAATAGGAATGAATTGGTATTGGAAGCTCAAGCTGAAGTGTATTTTCGAGAAACCCGAAAGTGGGCCAAGTTTTTAGCTATTGTAGGATTCATTTTTATGGGCTTATTGGCATTATTAGCTTTAATCATATTTGTGTTTTCAAGCTCTATGGAGAGTATAACGCCATTTCCTATGTCTATCCTTGGCTTTATATACCTCTTCGTAGCTGTGTTGTATTGTATTCCCATATATTACCTCTTTCAATTTTCTAATAAAGCCAGGATTGCTCTCGATTCGAAAAATACGCAAACCCTTACCGAGTCGATGATGTATTTAAAGTCGCACTACAAGTTCTTAGGTATCTTTACAATTGTAATGCTTGCCCTGTATCCTTTATTAATAATTGGAGCCATCATATTTGGCGCAAGCCAATGCTTTTAAGAAATCCGATATTTATAAGGAAAGCTCTCTTTTTGCTTAGCAGAAAGGGAGCTTTTTTTTAATCCTATATCATCTCTGTTTGCTCGTGAAGATTTTTTGTAGGGATCTGATTGTGTGTGTTTCCCTATGGTTTATTTCAATCTCATTATAGTAGACCCAAGCCATTCTATTTTCTAATTCAATTAGGAATCAAATACCTAAGTATATTTATTCTAAATATAAACAACATATTCCGATGACTTTATCTTTATATCTTTTATTTGCACGCAAACGATTGAATTCATGGGCTTGTAGTGATTGTTTATGTTCTGTTAAGGTCTGTTTTTTAATCCAGTGGTAAACATAAAAAATATGGTAGGATCTTATAATTCATATATTTATCAAGGTAATTGATAAATAAGATTAAGGATAATTATATGAGCAAGCCTACTAAAAACGACAAGTCCAGAAGAAAATTTCTACAAAATTTGGGTCTGGCAGGCGCAAGTGCTGTCTCCGGATCAGCATTGCTACTACAAAGCTGTTCCGATTCTAAGGATTCAACTTCTGGCAAAAAGGTAAAAGTACTGACTCAAGACAATCAATTGGTCGAAGTTGATGTGGCTAATTTAAAGCCCGGCGACAAGATTGAAGACCTGGATTATTTGCAGAAAAGAGGTCGTGAAGGCATGCCTGGAAAAAAGTTTGTCATGGTAGTAGATCTGGCAAAATGCAAGAATGCACGAAAATGTATGAAAGCCTGTCAGAATGCTCACCAGCTCAAGCCTGAGATGCACCATATTAATGTGCTTGAAATGGAAGATCCTGTGCAGAAAACAAGCTACTATATGCCTAAAACCTGCCAGCATTGCGATAACCCTCCTTGCGTATCGGTTTGTCCCGTTGATGCCACTTTTAAGCGTCAGGATGGAATTGTGTTAATCGATAATGAGCGTTGTATTGGCTGTCGTTTTTGTGTGGCTGCCTGTCCCTATTCTGCGCGTACCTTCAACTGGACTGAACCTAAAGACTCCGAAGAGTTTGCTGAAGTGAACTACGATATGGAATTGAATGTGCCTCAGAAAAAAGGAACGGTAACCAAATGTGCTTTTAGTGCTGATCGATTAAGAGAAGGCAAATTACCTTATTGTGTATCTGCTTGCCCTAATGGCGTGTATTATTTTGGTGATTCCAACGAAGATTTGGTCACAAATGGCACGACCAGGAAAACGGTTCGTTTAAGTGAACTACTTGAAGATAATGCAGCCTATACGCTTATGCCTGAATTGGGGACCAAACCAAGTGTTTACTACTTGCCTCCAAGAAAGAATAAAGGCTAATCGAATTCATTTCTAATTATCAATCCGAATAATTTGAACCTGACTCCTATGAATGATATGATACCCAAAGAACACCTGAGTGAAGAACAAATCGATCAGGATCTTTTAAAAAATGTGAACTGGGGAATTAAATTTAAACTTTGGCTGGCTTTCCTCTCAGTCTCACTCATTGTTTGTTTGTATTACTATTACCAACAATTAGAAAGCGGACTGGGCGTAACAGGTCTTCACGACTACGTGGCCTGGGGAATTTATATTTCCAACTTCGTCTTTTTTGTTGCAACCAGTTTAATTGGGATGCTCATATCATCGGTATTAGGCCTGATGAATGTGAGCTGGGTGAAACCTCTTGCCCGAATAGCCGAACTTGTAGCTTTGGCCTTTGCCATGGTCGCCGGGATGGTTATTGTCACCGACATGGGGCGCCCCGACCGATTGTTAAATGTGTTTATGCATGGCAGGGTTCAATCGCCCATTGTTTGGGATATTGCGGTAGTAGTTACCTATGTGGCCATTAGTGCATTGTTGTTGTACATTCCTATGTTACCGGATATTGCACTATGTAGAGATAAACTGACCAATGTGCCCAAGTGGCAACAAAAGATGTACAAGGTTCTGGCGTTAGGTTGGAGCAATAAGGCCAGACAATTCAAGCTGATGAATAATTATACCCGCATCCTTTTGATCCTGATTATTCCCATTGCACTTTCAATACACACCGTAACCTCCTGGTTATTTGCCATGACCCTTCGTTCGGGTTGGGATTCGCCAATCTTCGGACCTTATTTTGTTTCTGGAGCTTTTGTTGCAGGATGTGCAGCGGTTATTATTACCATGTATTTTTTCCGATACAATTACAAACTTCATAAGTACATTACTATCGATCATTTCGACAGAATGGGAAGGTTACTTGTTTTGGTTGCATTGGTTTACGTCTATTTCAATATAAACGAGATTATTGTCCCGGGGTATAAGGCCAATACGGCAGATGCCAAACATGTGCACGAATTGTTGTATGGACACGAGTCGGTAATGTTTTGGTTGGTTCAGTTGGGCGGATTGGTAATTCCTTTCCTTCTGATTTTATTCAAACCCATGAGAAAGCCATTGCCGCTTACCATTATTTCGGTAATTGTGTTGGCAGGTGCCTGGTTCAAAAGGGTATTAATTGTGGTACCTACCCAATTGGCACCTTACTATCCAATTCAGAATGTACCGGATAAATTCACCCATTATTCACCAACAGTACCCGAGATTGCAATTACTGTTGCTTCATTTATTTTGGTACTGCTTATCATTTCAGTTTTAGCCAAGCTTTTCCCGGTTGTTCCGGTTTGGGAGGTAAAAGAGGAAATTCACCACAATAAGAAATAGCATGAAGAATTACTATAAACATTACAAGTCGCTTATCTTGATCTGCCTTTGCACTTTTGTTGTGGCAAATGTGAATGCTCAAAGCGATTGGGAAGTTACAGCCGAGGAAAACGAAATCATTAGCTTTTTCATGTTCGATGAGGATATGATTAACGAGGGGGGCATGATTTATGAGAATTCATGTACTTCTTGTCACGGAATGCCGGGAGAGGATGATTACATGGCCATGGCTCCATCACCGGGGGATCCGGCTGCCGAAAAGTTTCAGGCGCAGACCGATGGCTCATTATTCCATAAAATTAAATTAGGCCGTGGTAGCATGCCTTCGTTCGGAGACGTTTTTGCCGACGACGAAACATGGAACATCGTAGCTTACATCAGAAGTTTTAATGAGAATTACAAGCAACCAATACCCGATTTGGGTGGTGTCGAAATTCCTAAATACACCATGAAACTGGATTTTGATGAGAATGTAGATAAACTGGTTGTCAAGGTTTTTTCTAAAGAAATTCCTCAGGCAGGGGTTGATGTTTCAGCATTTGTAAAAGGCATGTTCGGCAAATTTCTTTTAGGGAAGACACAAACCAACGAACTGGGAATTGCTTACCTGGATGTTGATCCTGACATGCCGGGTGATGAAGAAGGAATGCTACATGTGATGGTAAAAGCCACAAAAGGATATGGTTTAGCAAAGTTGAACCAAAAAATGAAAATGGTACAACCTGTTGTTAGACAATCAGCCATTGAGGGGCGTCATATTTGGAGTACAGATAAAATGGCTCCTATCTGGTTAAAAGTGAGTTTCTTTTTTACCATTTTCGGTGTTTGGATTGTCTTGTTCTTTATTGTATTTGGTTTACGAAACATCAATAAGGCTAATCGAGAAGATGATGTCTGATTTAAGGATATGGTAATGAGTTAATAGATGATTAATTTTCTCTTTTTACTTTAACCTTTATCCTTAAACACTTTACCCTTTTAATTACTTTATCCTTGAATATTTTAACCTTACTTATATGAAACTAGCCAGGCGTGATTTTTTAAAGAGTTCGGCAGCCATTGCTGCTGCTACAGCTGTTGGAGTTGCCATTCCCGAAACTTTAAAAGCAGAAGCTCGTGAAGCTGAAAATGGATGGAAATGGGACAAGGCTGTTTGTCGATTTTGTGGAACTGGTTGTGGTATCATGATTGCCACCAAAGATGATAAAATACTTGCTGTAAAAGGTGACCCTTTAGCACCTGTGAACCGCGGGCTGAATTGTATTAAAGGCTACTTTAATGCAAAAATCATGTACGGAGCCGACCGTTTGAAAAAGCCATTGCTAAGAGTTGATGAGGATGGAAATTTCTCTAAGCAGGGTAAATTTAAAACGGTGAGTTGGAAACGTGCTTTCGACGAGATGGAAACTCGAATGAAAGCAACCATGAAAGAATTGGGGCCAACAGGAATTGGCATTTTCAGTTCCGGACAATACACCATTATGGAAGGTTATGCGGCAGCCAAGCTGATGAAAGCAGGTTTCCGTTCCAATAATATCGACCCAAATGCACGTCACTGTATGGCTTCAGCTGTGGCCGGATTTATTCAAACCTTTGGGATCGATGAGCCGGCAGGGAATTACGACGATATGGAGTTGACCGACACTATCGTAACCTGGGGAGCCAATATGGCTGAAATGCACCCAATTCTCTGGTCTCGTATCACAGCAAATAAGTTGAGCAACCCCAAAAGAACACAGATTGTTAACTTGACAACCTATACAAATAGAACTTCTGACTTAGCTGATATCGAAATTGTATTTAAGCCAAATACCGATTTAGCCATTTGGAACTATATTGCTCATGAAATTGTTTTCAATCAGCCTCAGTCCATCGACTGGGAGTTTGTAAAGAAATACACCGTTTTTGCAACGGGTTTTGTCGATATAGGTTACGGCATGCGTAAGTCTGATCATGCTAAGTTTACCGATAAGGAAAAAGAAACCGTACGTAACGAGGTAGCTAAAAAGCTAACGGGAGATGAAGGAAAATCTTTGGCCTACTTGGGATACAAAGAAGGTGATACTCTAAAGATGACTCATCGCGATAAGGCAAAGAACCATTGGATTATCGGTTACGAAGATTTTAAAAAAGCTCTTAAACCTTACAACCTGGATTTCGTCGCCAATATTGCTAAGGGTGATTCTGATGAGTCTATTGAAGATTTCAAGAAGAAGCTGAAAGCACTAGCTGATTTATATATTGAAAAAGGAAGAAAGATTTGCTCATATTGGACCATGGGTTTCAATCAGCATACTCGTGGAACATGGGTGAATGAACAAGCTTATATGGTTCACCTGCTTTTGGGTAAGCAATCGAAACCTGGTGATGGCGCCTTTAGTTTAACCGGACAACCATCAGCTTGTGGAACAGCTCGTGAGGTGGGTACTTTTGCCCATCGTTTACCAGCCGATTTATTGGTAGCCAATCCGAAGCATCGTGATTTCTCAGAGAAAATCTGGAAGATTCCTTCGGGAACATTGAATCCAAAAGTAGGAAGTCATGTGATGAAGATTCATCGCGATCTGGAAGATGGTAAGATCAAATTTGCATGGATAAATGTCTGTAATCCCTATCAGAATTCAGCCAATGCCAACCACTGGATTAAGGCGGCACGAACCATGGATAACTTTATCGTTTGTTCTGATGCCTATCCTGGAATTTCAGCGAAAGTATCTGACCTGATTCTTCCTTCGTCTATGATATATGAAAAGTGGGGCGCTTTTGGTAATGCTGAACGTCGTACTCAACATTGGATACAACAAGTTACGCCAGTTGGAGACTCAATGCCTGACATCTGGCAGTTTACCGAGCTTGCTAAAAGATTTAAGCTGAGTGAGGTTTGGGGAGCACAAAAAATTCCTGGCTTAGAAGGGGGCTTACCTGATGTAATGGAAGGTGCTAAGGCTATGGGATATTCTCCTGACGATACCCTTTTCGATGTATTATTTGCTAACGAGCATGCTAAGAAGTTTGCCTGGCCTGATCCTATTGGAGAAGGTAGATTGAATACTGAAGCAGCTGGAGATAAGCGAAAAGTTATAGATGGACAAGGCAAACCTTTCGAAGGTTATGGTTTTTTCATGCAAAAATATTTCTGGGAAGAGTACCGTGAGTTTGGTTTAGGTCACGCACACGATTTGGCTCCTTTCGATGTATACCACAAATGCCGTGGTTTAAAGTGGCCAGTGGTTGATGGTAAAGAAACGCTTTGGCGTTTCAATTCTGAATACGATGTCTATGCTAAGAAAGCAGATGTTGGTCCTTTTGCATTCTACGGCAAAGCTCTTAAGAAAATGCCTCAAGGCTCTCTATCGAAACCTGATATGTCAAAACCTAAGGTTGATCTTAAGAATAAGGCTAAAATTTTCTTCCGCCCATACATGGAAGCACCTGAGGTACCTAATAAGGAATATCCATTCTGGCTATGTACAGGTCGAGTCCTAGAACACTGGCACTCTGGTACGATGACGATGAGAGTTCCTGAACTATACCGAGCTGTTCCAGAAGCTTTATGCTATATGCATCCTAAAGATGCTTCGAAACAAGGCTTTGTTGAAGGTGATTTGGTTTGGGTAGAATCTCGTCGAGGACGCGTAAAAGCACATATTGAAACAAGAGGTAGAAATCGCGTCCCTCAAGGTTTGGTTTATGTACCTTGGTTTGATGAAAAAGTCTTCATCAATAAACTTTGTTTGGATGCGACCTGCCCTATTTCAAAAGAAACAGACTTTAAGAAATGTGCAATTAAAATAACGAAAACATAATATTTAGATGTTTGGAACTAGAAATGAGATTCGAGAAAACTCATCTCTTTAGTCTCATTTCTATATTCTTATATCTCACATCTATGAAAGAAAAATCAATGGCGACAAGAAGGAAAGTAATTCAGAGGATGCTTGAAGGAGCTGTATTTTTAGGCGGAGGTGGTCTTGTATGGGGAAATGCCATTAAAACCAATTCCAAGTCTGACTATGTGCTTCGTCCTCCTGGCGCTTTGAAAGAGAAAGATTTTCTTAAAGCTTGTATCAAATGTGGTCAGTGTGTAGAAGCTTGTCCATACGATACGCTTAAGTTGGCTCAACCCGGTGATGGTATTGCCAATGGTACACCTTATTTCGAGCCACGTACAATTCCTTGTTATTTATGTACTGATATGCCTTGTACAGATTCTTGTCCATCAGGAGCCTTAGACATAAAACACTTGACTAAGGAAGAAGAGAAACCTGATATTCACAATTCGAGAATGGGCTTAGCCGTTATTCATCAGGAATCCTGTGTGGCTTATTGGGGTATACAATGTGAGGCTTGCTATAGAGCTTGTCCACTTATAGATAAGGCTATTAGCTTAAAATATGAAGAAAATACGGTTACTGGTAAACATGCCAAACTTTTACCTGTGGTGCATAGCGATGTGTGTACAGGCTGTGGCGTATGTGAGCATGCATGTATCGTAGAGAAGGCGGCAATCTTTGTATTACCTATTGATAAATCAACAGGTAAGGTTGGCGATCACTATATCAAAAGTTGGGAGAAGTCTGATGAAAAGCGAATCAAAGAGGATATCAAAAGAGCTGATGATGATAAGGATGTAGAATCAGCCATTGATTATCTAAATGATGATGATTTGATTGATGACTAAAATAATCAACATCCGAAAATAACTGAATGAGAAAATATAAATACTTAATACTAAGGCGAATTGTCCAACTAGGAATCCTTCTACTCTTTGCTGGGGGAAATTACTTAGGATGGGAAGTCCTAAGAGGGAATTATAGTTCTGCTATTATTGCTGATTGGCTGAATCTGACTGATCCATATGCTGTTATGCAAATAATTGCTGCTGGCTTTCTTGCTTCAAGCTCAGTTCTGATTGGAGCCTTGGTGGTCTTTTTAATCTATGTGATTATTGGAGGACGAATGTTTTGCTCTTGGATATGCCCAATGAATATCGTTACCGATTTAGCCTTCCGACTTCGAAAAGTATTTAAGATAGAGGCTGAAAATAAAATTAATATTTCTCGAAATATCAGGTATTACATTCTTGGACTAAGCTTACTCGTTTCCTTTGTTTTTGGAATGGCTGCCTTCGAAATCATAAGTCCCATATCGATGTTACATCGTGCGATTGTATTTGGTTCAGGATCCGGCTTGGCAATTGTGTTATTAGTCTTCTTTGTCGACCTATTTATAATAAAGGCTGGCTTTTGTGGACATATTTGTCCTCTTGGAGCCTTTTATTCTGTCTTTGGGAAGCAGGCAATTATTAAGGTAAAACACGATAAGGATTATTGCACCAATTGCATGGCTTGTTTCGATGTTTGCGTTGAAGAGCAGGTGCTTGCAACTGTTGGTAAAGAAAGTAATTATATAAGATCAGGAGCTTGTACAAACTGTGGCCGTTGTATTGAGGTTTGTGATGATAATGCCATGAAATACGCATTAAAATTTGACTTGAAAAAGTAAACTAATTATAAAATTGAAACATTAAATTGAAGATCTGGGAATGAGCATTCTGATGGAAATTACTAATCAGATCTCAATCTCAAATCTAACATCTAAAATAGTACATATGAAATACTTAGCTCTAATTATTCTATTTTTTGTTGTGGCTTGTCAACAGCCCAAAGAGACTAAAATTGATGAAGATAAATTAGGATTTATCGATGCAGATTTAGATTCAGACGAAACCAATTTTAAGATGAAGGCTGATTTTAATGTTGATAAACCTGCCAAAGGAAAAACGATGGAACGCTCTTTTGAGAATGCTCCTCCAATGATACCTCATACTACAGCTGGATTTTTTCCTATCAAAATGCAGAATAACATTTGCTTGAGTTGTCATATGCCTGATAAGGTCAAAGAATCAGGAGCCCGTGAGATTTCGAAAACTCATTTCCAATCCTGGCGTCCTGATTTGGAAGAGAAGGGTGGAAAATACTCGAATCCTGATAATACGGAAGTATTTGTTAAGAAGACGGATGAGTTGAATAATGCTTATTTTCACTGCTCACAATGTCATGTGCCACAGGCCAACGTAACCATCAATATTGAAAACTTATTTACACGAGAATTTCGTGAGACCTTTGGAATTGAAGAATCAGATCTGAAGGATAAAGTGAAAGAGGGCATTTAATAATATTTTGATGAAACTTATATGAATATTTCCAGTGTAGTAATTCGAATTTTGCCTGAACATTGTGAGACAATGGTTGAGAAGTTGCAGGCTAGTGATCTCTGTGATTATTTTATGCACGATGAAACGAAGATTATTGTGACTATTGAGGGAGAAGATATCAGTGAGGAGATAGCCAAGTTGAAGAAGATTCAGAAAATGGAGCATGTGATTTCTGCTGATATGATGTATTCCTATTCGGAAGATGAACTTGATAAAGAAAAAGATAAGATTGAAAAGTCAGGAGATATTAATGAATGGCTGAATGATACGAGCAAGAATGCCGGTTTAATCAATTATGCTGGCGATTTAAAGAAGAAGTTCTAAAATATAAGCTAAAGACTATTTTACATCACGAATTCGCGAATTAAATATTGATTCGTGAATTCGTGTTTTTATTTGTAGAATTCATGAGCTTGAATTATTTGGATACAGCCTTTCGTCGAATATTTTCATGCAGTGAAGTCTTTTGTCTATTTTTGATGATCAAAACTTAGAGATCGTAGAGTTTGAAAGTGGTATTGAATAAAAGGAGAAATGGAAAACATTAAAGATAGAGTTCTTGAAGTCATCACGAATGGCAACCTGGATTACAAACAGAAAAAACATCATCTGGCTTATATCGCAGAGAACACACAGGCATATCCTGAGGTGTCTGATGAGGCAATGAAAGCCTTGGATGAAAAGGTGATTTGCGACCTATTTGAAGGACATGCTCCCTATCGGCCACGTTACATACTTCCCGACTACAAACGTGCTTTGAGAACTGGCGTAAAGTACCTTGAACTCGACCCGCCAACTGATTTAGATGAGGCGATCAATTTTCTATCTATCCTCTTTATTCATGTGCCTTCAATTACGGGTTACTCCGTTTACCTGGGACATATCGATCAGCTCTTACTCGACTATGTTGGCGATTTATCAGAAGAAGCCATTTATAAAAAGATAAAACTCTTCTGGAGATTTATTGACAGAACTTTACCAGATGCTTTTGTGCATGCCAATATTGGACCTGAGGATAATGTAATAGCCCGCGTGATTTTACGAATCGAACGTGAGCTTAAACAAGTTGTTCCGAATCTAACTTTGAAATATGATGCTGAGAAAACGTCTGATGAATTCTTAACTGAAGCTGTAAAAACAGTTTTCGATGTGGCGAAACCACATATTGCCAATCACAGGATGACAGGTGCTGATTTTAAGACACATTATGGCGTGGTAAGTTGTTACAATTCCCTACCCGAAGGTGGAGGTTCTCATACTCTGATTCGTTTGAATTTGAAAAAATTTACGGATACTCATTCAGGTGATACAGATGCTTTTTTCTCTGAAACTCTACCCAAGTATTGCCAAATGACCTTAGATATTATTGAAGCAAGAACTAAATATTTGGTTGAAAGTGTAAAATACTTTGAAACAGATTTCTTAGCCCAAGAGGGTATCATCAAGATGGATAATTTTTCAGCCATGTTCGGTTTTTACGGTCTAGCGGAGTGTGTGAACCAATTAATGAAAAGTGATGATAAAGATTTTACCTATGGACAGAATGAAGAAGCGAACCAGTTAGGGCATCGTATCCTTGAAGAAATGAAAAGAATTGTAGATGCAAGACAATTACCTTATTGCGAAGCCAATGATGGTAAGGCATTTTTCCATTCGCAATCGGGTATCGATATCGATATTGAAGAAACCGCAGGTGCCAGAATTCCAATTGGTGAGGAACCTGATATCTATTCTCACATCAATACGGTTGCGCCACATCATCATTTGTTTAATGGTGGGATAAGCGATATTTTTCATTTCGATGAAACTATAAAAAGAAACCCTTCAGCTGTTCTTGATATTATCAAAGGAGCCTTTAAAAAGGGTATGAGAATGTTTACATTTAATTTGTCGGATAGTGAGTTTATCAGAATAACCGGTTATTTGGTAAGGCGAAGTGATTTGAAAGATTTTAGAGAAGAGGGATCGAGATACAGCAGTACTCTCTTTGGTGCCAACTCGATGGATAACGCCGATGTGGATAAACGTATAGCAAAAAGAGTTAATTCATATGAGCGAACTGCAAGCAAATATTAGTGGTATAATCAAATCGAGTGTGATAGATGGTCCCGGAAACAGGATGGTCATCTTTTTTCAGGCTTGTAATTTGAATTGTATGTATTGTCATAATTCGCATACTATTGGACTGTGCAATTTATGTGGAATTTGCGTACAAGCATGTCCGACTCAGAGTTTAAAAATTGATGAGCTTAATAAGCGCATAATTCACAATGAAAGCATTTGCAGGCATTGCGATACTTGCTTGAAGGTTTGCCCTGAGAACAGCAGCCCATTTTATAAAAAAATGTCTGTTGACGATTTAATTTCAGAAATTCTGGAGGTGAATGATTTTATTTCGGGGATTACGGTTTCGGGTGGCGAAGTGATGCTTCATTCTGAATTTTTAAGGCATTTATTTATTTCGATAAAAGAACATCCTGAGCTTAAAAACCTGTCTGTTTTAGTCGATTCAAATGGAAATGTTGATCAACAAGATTGGGAGCCACTAATCGATTTTGTTGATGGATTTATGCTTGATATCAAGGCTTATTCATCAGGAATCCATCAGAAGATAACCGGATTCTCCAATGAGAGAATTTTGAATTCCATTCACCTTCTGAACGCTAAAGGAAAACTCAAAGAGTTAAGATTTGTTCTAGTTCCTGGCTACAATGATAATGTAGATGAGGTGAAAAAAATTGCAAGCCTGATGAAATTTGTAGCTCAGGATGTTAAGAAAGTTGTAATTAAAATGAGAAAGCATGGCATCAGACAAGAATACGGCTTTCTATCTGAGCCTACCAGTTCTGAAATGCAACATGTCAAAAATAGCTTTGAAGCCTATGGAGTTCACCCACTAGTCATCTGAATTATTAACTTTCTCCTTATTATTTTGTAACTTATAGGATGACTTTTAATCCTTAAGTTATGAATGATTCGACTGAAATTAAAGACTTATGTATTGATGAGCGATCTAATAATTACCTGAAGGAGATTGCCATGTGGGGGACGTTTTTGGCAATTTTAGGATATATCAAGTGTGGTGTTTTATTACTTTTTACCATTGTTTTTCCCTTAACAGCGACTAAAATCGAGTCTCATTTTGCTCATGATATTCCTAAAGTGATGATTACTTTCGGTTTTTTCATTTTGGCTGTAATTGTCTACTTTCCTTCAAACTACCTCTATCTTTTTGCCAAATACACTAAAAGAGCCCTGATTCAAAATGATCAGGATGTGATGAGGCATGCTTTTCAAAGCCTTAAAGCCTATTATCGATTTTTTGGAATACTTGTTATTGTCATATTCTGTTTGTACCTCATAGCCATTGTAACAGCTATTATACTGTTTTGATAAAGAGAGAGGAGGTTCCTTTTTCTTACTCGGGCTTGTAACCCTTATCCTCTGGAAGGTTTGGTTTCTTTGAGGCCATTACAGCTAATTTGTCGGCGAGTTCGTTGCCTGGAATATTGGCATGCCCCTTTACCCAAATGAATTTCACCTGATGTTTGCGGTATATTTTTAAAAATCGAATCCAAAGGTCAGGGTTCTTTTTGTCCTTAAAGCGTTTTTTTTCCCAGCCAAACACCCATTTTTTTTCAACGGCATCAACCACATATTTCGAATCGGAATAAATGGTCACATCGCAACCGTCGTTTATAAGAGCTTCTAAGCCTATAATAACGGCAAGTAACTCCATGCGATTATTGGTTGTTAATCTGTATCCTTGTGCTAGGTCTTTGCGGTGTTTCCCCGAAATAAGAACGGTGCCGTAACCACCAGGTCCAGGGTTTCCACTACAAGCTCCATCGGTGTACATTGTGATTTTTGCTGCCATTTTTTAGTGTTGATTTATTCGGGATACAAGAAAAATATTTTGCTCAAATTTAGTGGATATTAAGATAACAAAAAAGGATGCCCGATTATTCGAACATCCTTTTGTTTTGTAAAATCAGCTATAAGCTGATAATATTGTAGGACTGATTTATTTTACGATAGTCATCTCGTCGATTAGGTTTTGAGCACCAGCGTATTTTTCGATGATGAAAAGTACGTAACGGATATCAACATTAATACATCTCTGAAGATTATCTTCAAAGTCGATATCACCTGACATGGCTTCAGAGTTACCATCAAAAGCAGCTCCAATAAGCTCACCATTTCCATTGATAACAGGAGAACCAGAGTTCCCACCAGTAATATCACTGTTAGTAAGGAAACAAGTGTGTAGTGTGCCATCATTATCAGCATACTGACCGAAATCCTTGTTGTTATATAGTTCTTTTAATTTAGCAGGAACCACAAATTCAGGGTTGGTTGCATCTTCTTTCTCCATTACACCTTTTAGTGTCGTGAAATGCTTGTAAATTACAGCGTCTTTAGGAGAATAGCCACCCACAGAACCGTAAGTTAAACGTAGCGTTGAATTTGCGTCAGGACAAAGCGCTTTACCTTTGTTGCTTTGCAACAAACCATCTACGAATAAACGCTTACCTTTTTGAAGCTTATCTGCATCTTTTCTTAGCTCGCTTGCAATCTTTCTGTAAGATGCAAAAACAGAATTACCAATTTTGAAAGCCATATCGTTTTCAATAGCTTCAGCAGTTGGGTTCTCGATAAATTTGTCAAAACTTTCCTGACTTGCAAATACTGATTTTGAATAGACATCAGCTGCAAATTTCTCAAAGTTGTTGTCGTATTCTTCAGCAATCACTTTAAAGATGTCAGGACGCTGCTCAAGATCAAAATTCTCGGCATACATCGCATAAAGTGCAGCCATTAATTTCTGATCGGTAGATGTGTTGTAATCTTTGTAGAAAGATTTAGCTCTGGCTTTAAGGGCTTCAACACTTTCTTTAATAGCTTCCTGATCTAGTGTATCGGCAGCTAATTTATCTTTCAAACTAGTTGTTTTAGCAGCAAACATAGGTAACTCAGGACCTTGAAGAAGGGCTTCGCTGATGTATGAAATCGCGTGACGCGTTTGCTTACGATCAGCATATGCTTCCTTAATCATATTTAAAGCCTCACCATATTTAGCAGTTCTTTTTGATTTTTTGTTAGCCCAGGCTAAATAATTAGCTTCAATTTCTTTTTTAGCAGCCATTGTGTTTAGGCTGGTTAAAGCTTTGTTTTGCTCGTTTGAGTATTTCCAATAGTTGGCAGAACCAGCATATTTTGAGGCATACTGAATACGAATTTTCTGATCAGCCATCATATCTTCTTTAAGCTTATTCAGCTTAAGCGTTCTGATGTCGTAACGGTTCTGGTTGGTAATTTTCATTGTTTCCTCCAAACCAAAAGAAGTCAGGTAACGTTTAGTAGTACCTGGGAAACCCATAATCATAGCAAAATCTTTCTCCTGAACACCTTTGATTGAAACTGGTAAGTGATGCTTAGGTTTCAAAGGAATATTACTTTCAGAGTATTTAGCTGATTTACCGTCAGCACCAGTATAAATACGGAACATAGAGAAGTCAGCAGTATGACGTGGCCACATCCAGTTGTCTGTATCACCACCAAATTTTCCCATAGCTGATGGAGGCGCACCTACCAAACGAACATCCTGGAATATTTCGTAAACAAAAAGAAAGTACTGATTGCCTTCGAACATGCTTTTTACATTTGCTTTGTATTCAGATCCTTCCTCTGTAGCTTTCTCAATTTCAGTAGCAACTTTTTCGATAGCTTCGTAACGCTCTTCTTCTGTCATTTCATCTTTTACCTCAGATAAAACTTTCTTGGTCACATCTTCCATGCGAACCAAGATAGAAGCTGTTAAACCTTCATTGGTTAGCTCTTCGCTTTTGTTATAAGCCCAAAAACCGTCCGCAAGGTAATCGTGCTCGGTTGTTGAGTGAGATTGAATAGAAGGGAAACCACAGTGGTGATTCGTTAGAAACAGCCCCTGGTCAGAGATTATTTCTCCGGTACAGAAATGACGGAATGGTCTTCCTGCTCTTCCTAAACCAACAATAGCATCTTTCATGCAATTGTTGTTTATTTCGTAAATATCTTCAGCGCTTAATTTAAAGCCCATTTGCTGCATTTCTGCAACATTTTGTTTCTTAAGTAATGATAAAAGCCACATTCCTTCATCAGCCTTAGCAGTGCTAAAACTCAACAAAAGGCTTAAACCTAAAACCAATGATGCTAATCTTCTCATTTTGTTTTAATTTAAAATCAATTATGAAGTTCTTACTTTCAATCGGTAAGCAACTTCCTTTTTGTGATTGTTGATTATAAGTATTTGAACAATTACAAAGTTAGTATTATTCTTGAGTTAGGGAAAAATAGATCACGAATACATATTTAGATTGGAGTGTTAGATGACAGAATACCAGGCGGTTAGTGTTTGTAGATTAAAAGCTTATTTAGATTAAGCTAGGAATTTTCTCGGTGTATATTGCTTTATTAAATTCCTTTTTAGTGATTCTGGTAAGCATAATTGTCTGATAATGCTACATATAAACTAAAAAAGAAGTCAATTCTTCGAGCTAAAAGGGAGTCGCCTTATTATTCATTCTGTAAATAAATTTAAGAATGAAAGTAGTGAAGAAACTAAAGTTCTAAACTCAACTGATCGGGTTGGAAGCCAAAACTTTTACGGTGATGGAGAGTGATACCATGTTCGCGAATGGCGAGGCGGTGTTTTTTTGTGGGATAGCCCTTGTTGCTATTCCAATCGTATAGGGGATGTGTTTCGTGCATTTCGAGCATCAGGTCGTCGCGATATGTTTTTGCAAGAACCGAGGCTGCTGCAATAGCCAGGTATTTACCATCACCTTTTATAATACAATGGTGTGGGGTGTTGGGATAAGGATTGAATCGATTGCCATCGATTAAGAGTTGCTCGGGTCTCACTTTAAGTTGATCAATAGCACGATGCATGGCTAAAAAGGAAGCATTTAGAATGTTGATTTTGTCAATTTCTTCGGGACTCACAATACCTACAGCCCAAGCCAATGCCTCTTCTTCGATTACTTCTCTAAGAGCATAACGTTTCTTTTCAGTGAGTTTTTTTGAATCATCGAGCATTGCATTTTTAAAATTGGAAGGTAGGATAACTGCAGCTGCAATTACCGGTCCGGCTAAACATCCTCGTCCAGCTTCGTCGCATCCAGCTTCAATTTTATTGCTATCAAAGGCTAAAAGTAATCCCATAATAATTGATATCTGATAGTGTGTGATTTTTCGGATGCAAAGAAAAGCTTTTTAGAGTTCGCAGGAAACAAAAGGGAATATTGTTTCTTTTCAATATTAAAAATAGGCTTGCAGTATAATTTTGATTCTTTTTCCTCCTTCTGGAATTATTTGTATTTAAGCTGACGTGCAGCATTGATAAATTCTCTCTTCACCAGTTTGGGATCATCAATAATATCATAGAATTCATCGAAATAATCGAAAACACGTTGCTTCTCTTTTTCGGTGAGTAAATTTGAGTTCTGGTAAAGGTCATAAATGGCTTTTTTCTTCATCCTGAACTCCTTAAAAACGAATTCCAATTCTTCGGGAGTACGCTCGTAACCTCGATACAACCTGTCATGTATACTTCCGATATTAAGTTTAGCATTAGGAACTGCATATGGCGCATTTACCAAACTTGCCCAGTCGAAATCGTAGGGTACAGGCACTGGTCTGGATGTAGGTGTTTTGGCAATCATCTTAATATTATGAAGGGTTGGGACCCCCCAATCGGTATTGCCAACCATATATTGGAACACAGCCAGTCGGGTCACCTTGTTTATCATGGTGTGATCTTGATGAATGCGCTCTTTGTAAAGTGGAATTTTTCCATTTCGCTTAGCCATCTTTTCGAAATCTTCGATAAAAAAGACGTATTCAGTCAGGTTCTTTACTTCTTTAGCACTGTCTTTGTATGTGATTCTAGCCAGTCGCACACGGAAACTCTCTGGGGTGAAGATCTGGTAAGCTTTGTAAATCATGTATTCCTGAAAAACCATCTGCTGAAATCGAGGGTTACTATTACGGCAATGCCCCACAATTTTTAGTTTGTCCTGACCGTGAAAAAGGCTGTAACTGCTGGTTGCCTTATTAAATTTCATGCGGAGGGGAGGGAATGAACATATGTTTTTGGCTTTTCGAAAACGGCCCCTGGTTTTTAAATCAACCAGCATGCTAACAATTGAATCTCCCAATTGATAGGATAATCGAGCTTGATGGTATTTGCTTTTCTTACCTGTATCTCGAATCAATTCTTTAATATTGGTTGTTATGGAGAGTTCAATTAAAGTGTCGGAACCAAACAAATAGGGCACTTCAAATGGTTTTTGATTTTCTTCATTTTGAGAGTAGAGCCCTAAGGAGATGAAAAGAAAGATCAAGAATAGGAATTGTATTTTTAAAAATGATCTCATATGATATGTTTTATCAGGGGTTTATATCATTGTATTGTTTGTCATCACTTGAATTCAAGCCTAAAACCAATTAGTTGTTTATTCCATTTCGAAACTTTTATCACTCATTTCAGGGTCCGATAATACATTAGGGGTTGTATCCTCTTTATAGAAAATGGTGAGGCGAACACTCCTCTTGGACAGGTCGATTTGTCCTACCTTAAACCTGACTACCTCAATCCCTGTTCTTTCGAAGATATTATCGATTAATTCTTGTTTCTTGGAAGGATGAATCAGATCCATTCGATCGAAAATAATACTTCGTCTAGCCAGATGACGCTTCATCCAGACACTTTCCATCACCCAGGTGGTTGCCATTAAAGTCAGGTTGGTAAAAAGAATCGAACTAACATTAACTTCTCTGCTTGCTAAGGCGTTAATTACCGAAAGGGTAATTACCAAAAAGAGGTAAGTCATCTCCCGGATTGGAATGGTATCCGTTCGGTAGCGGATGATCCCAAAGATTGCAAACAAACCTAAGGCAAAACCCAGTTGCAGATCGATACTTCCTAAAAGGAAACACAGGAAAAATATGGTTGTAGAAATCATGATATAGGTAAACACATAGGAGCGTTTTCCTGTAGTTCTGAAATATACAAAAATGACAACAAATACGGTAGCCAGTAAGTTTATGCCGAATCGCAACATCAGATCAATGAAGTTGTTACTGATCATTTCTGACGCTATTTCGGTTGAGTTAAAAAGTAGTTCCATTACTATACTATTTTATTCGTTCTTTTTCCTTGTGGATAAAGATACGGTAATACATCTGATTATCTATCAATAGACCCTGATCGATATAATTAGGATCGCCTATAGGTACATCCATGGCAATGAGTTTAAACGAATAAAAGGGGTAAACTCTCGCTACAGGAGTGTGACCAAAAATTATAACAATAGATTCGTAAAAATCGAGGGTTTTAATAACGTCATCCAGTCCTATTCTTGAGTATGTTTCAGTTCGGGAAAGGTAACCGCGATACCACAACGGACTTTCTGAATACAGGAATAAATCGACCATGCTTGTATCCACAAGCTGAGTGTAGTTATTGATGTGATGCCGCATACCTTCGTTAATCTTCTGAATACTCATCCTCTTTTCCATAAATTTCGGTGAAAGTCCGGCATGAACGAAAAGCAGATTATTGATACGAATGACTGTATTTTTTGCACGTAACCATTCACCTAAGATTGTGTGTTTGCCAAAGAAATGCGAATAGTGGTATTTGTAGGCATGCGCTGCATGGATGTATTTGTCGTCAACGTAGCGGTTGTCGAATAAAAGCGCCATCATTTCGTGATTCCCCAAAAGCAAATGGACATTACCTCCCTCTTTTTGCGCTTGTATTTCGAGTTTAAATAGTAACCATAAGCATTCGGTTACTTTATCTCCCCGATCAAACACATCTCCTGTAAAAACCAATTGTCCATCGCCCCAAATCCAATTATTCTTGTCATCAATAATTTTATTATTGCGCAACATGGCTATCATCGATTCCAATTGCCCGTGTATATCGCCAAAAACAGCAATTTTCCCCTCTGATTTTATGAGACCCGATTGAGGTTTAATATTTTGAGGAATAATATACTCAGAGCTGTCCTTGCCTGCGAATCCCTTAAAGCGAATGGTATCGTTTTTATATCTGAAATATTTACGAATGATTTTTGTTTTATTTTTCAGACTGTCGTGCTGAATGTAAAAGGCCTCGACTCGGTTTGGTGAGAGGTATTTGATATGGGGACCTTCGATATAGCTTCGCACACGAAGTGAATCGACATTGGTCGAATCAGGATCGAAATAAGCCATACTTTTGTAGGAGTACAAAATTAATAGAGGCAGTATGTATTTTAAGATTTTATATCTTGCCATTGAATTATTTTGGTGTTTAGATTTTAAAGATAGTATTTTTTTTTTCCTGCTGTAAAGCACTATAATCTTAAGATATCCTTAATTTTGTACACGAACAGAAGTATTCGTCATTTACTTTAGAGTAAGCGGGTCTTTTAATCTAAGCTATTCCAGATCACAATCAGGATATCATATGTAATCGTAAACAAGCATGTATACAAAAGAAGAAGCCAAGGCATTAAAAATAGGTTTTTGGGATGGTTTTAAACGTTACTCAAAAAAGAAAGGTCGTAAAATGACTTCCTGGGTACTAAAAGGCACTCAAATAAAAGAGGTTCAGCTAAAATTTGATTTAAATGAGCAAGGTGCTTTTGTGATGCTCCAGGTTGATAGTAAGTCGGATGAGAGTAGATTGGCTGTTTTTGAGAGCTTTGAAAAATACAAACCAGTGATTGATGAAACATGTGGAGAGGATTTAATATGGGACAAGCATTACTATATAAAAGGATTTAAAGAGGTGAGCGTCATATATTATCTTTTGCCTGATGTTTCAATATTTAACAAAGAGGATTGGGAAAAGAGTTACGCTTTCTTTTTCTCTCAAATGTGTCTGCTCGAAGAAGCTTTTCTCGATGTAAAAGAAGTGGTCATGCATCGTGTATAAACAGAATAAATATCGGAGAATTATAAAACCAGAAAAGCTCTTAACGAAAGTTAAGAGCTTTTCTTATTGTGGAGATCTTGGCTGAACAGTTCAGAAAACAATCAATATGCCTGTTCATTCAGCTGTTATATCTACTAAATGCTGGCGGTATGCCGAAAACAATTTGGACTTGGAAACAAAGCCAACGTATTTCCCCTTGTCTATTACGGGCAAGTTCCATGCGCCGGTGTCTGTAAACTTCTTTAGAACGATTTCCATAGAGTCCTGATAAGAAATCGACGCAGGAGGCATGATCATTAAATTACTAATGGGAGTTGAATACATTTCTTTATTAAACATGATTTCCCGCACCTCGTCCAACAGCACAACTCCGATTAAATAGCCTTCCTCGGTAAGCACAGGAAAAATATTTCTTTTTGATTTCGAAATCACTTTAATTAAATCACCTAGATTTGCATTTTCATCGATCCCAATCAAATCGGTTTCAATATGCTTTGATAGTTGCATGAATTTGAGAACAGCCTGATCTTTGTTATGCGTAATGAGTTCCCCTCTTTTTGCCAACTGGGTTGTTACAATAGATTCTTTTTGCAGGCTTTTAACGGTGATAAAAGAGATTGTAGTTGATAGCATCAGGGGTACAATCAACTCATATCCACTGGTTATCTCAGCAATCAAAAAAATCCCCGTTAAAGGAGCGTTCAATACACCACCCAGAACACTAGCCATACCCACTAAAGTAAAATTACTTGCGGCAAGAGGTGCACCAAGTTGAAAATGGTTGTATACAAACACAAATAAAAAACCCAGCATGGCACCTGTAAAAACAGAAGGTGCGAAAATACCTCCAATTCCACCTGCTCCCAAAGTAATCGAAGCCGCCACGGCTTTTAAAAGTACCATGGCGCCAATAAAGATGACAACCATATACCACACATGCGTGTAGTTTTCAAACAGACTGGATTGAAAAACCTCGTCCAAATGTCCTCCAATTAATGCCTTAACCATATTGTACCCTTCACCATATAGTGCAGGGAAGTAGAAGATAAGAATTCCTAAAACGAGCCCTCCAATCAGCATGCGGTTTCTTAATAATCGAATGTTTTCAAATCGATTTTCAATCCAAAGAAACATCCTGGTAAAATAGACTGATGTTAAACCTGATAGAATTCCCAGGAGAATGAAAAAGGGGATGTCTTTAACCTCAAAAGGGTGGGTGATGGCAAATTCAATCAAAATATCTTCATCCAAAAATAGTTTTGTGGTGATGGCTCCACTTACTGATGCTATCAGTAGAGGGATAAGTGAAAACCGGGACAGGTCGATGAGTAAAACTTCCAAAGCAAAAACGATTGCCGCAATAGGGGTGTTAAAAATTGCTGCAATGGCACCAGATGCTCCACAGGCCAGCATCACCGTTATCTCTTTATAATTTAAATGGAAATTTCGGGCCATATTAGAGCCAATAGCAGCCCCTGAAGAAATAATGGGTGACTCCAGGCCAATACTACCACCAAAACCTGCTGTGATGATTGAACCAATAACCGACGAGTAGGTCTTGTGTAATTTTACGATACTGTTTCGTTTCGAAATGGCATGTAAGAGTGAGGTGATGTTGTGTTTAACGAAATCCCGTATGATGTATTTTTTAAATAGTAATGTCAAGCCAACCCCAATCATAGGGTACAGAAAGAACAAATAGTTCTGGTAACTCCAGTTGATTCCTTCCAGTAGGAATTCACGCCCCCTGTAGACCGCCGTTTTCAGAATTAGAGCAGTCATTCCGGAAGCGATCCCAACAAAAACACTTAGTATTAAAATAAAACTTTGATTGTTGATGTGGCGAAGTCTCCATATCAGAAAGCGACGCCACCGAGTTGTTTCTACCATTGAACTGTTTGGACTTGTTTACTCCTAATTTAACAAATAGAATGCGAATGGGAAAACTATTTTGTATTAAGTAACTCAGCCTGAGGATTGATCTATAAGATTTGAAGTACAACCAACTGTAAATCTTATTTTAGATGGAGATCCAGATAAATGAAAAAGAGAATGACCATTTTATGGACACTCTCTTAGTTCCTAGTAAAGATTACCTAAAGCATTCTATTGGATTTTATCTGAAACTGAAAGCAAGACCTCCGGTAATGGTGTTGTATTCCTGAACGGTATAGTCTGCAAATATTTTAAAGAACCCAAGATTTAAACGAGTTCCGATTGTTGCTCTAACACCACTTGCATCAAAATCAACAGATACAGGATCGGTTTTGGTTTCAGAAATAATTTTCATTCCTGAATTGATATCTGTGTATTCCAATTCGTAAGTCCCTTTAATATCTACATCCATTTTAGCAGTATTGTATCCAAGGGCTCCATAGAATTCTATCAGTTTTAGATTAACTGAAGCAATGGCCTGAATCGTATAGGCGTTGGAAGAAAACTCCATAACTTGCCCGGAACCGTCAAAAGTAGATTCGTCTTGTATATCATATTCTGCACTTAGATTTGTAAATGCAACCAGGGCAGACACATCAAAAGGCGTTTTATCAAGTTTCAACATTTTACTAAGGTTTTTCTGAATACCTATACCAAACATGCCAACTTCCAAATCAGAAGCTCCAACTTTAGGTAAATATCTTAATTTAAGGTCTGCGTCAATTACCGGAATTCCAATTCCTACCTGAAGTGTTGTAGAAGGAACAGCATTCATTGGCAAGTCATCACCTATTCCATTGGGGATAGTAAAATTTGCTACATCAAAAGATTCACCTTCAGTTTCAATTTTGGCTTGAAGCACTGTGGTATTATCCCCTCCCATAAGGGTTTGTATCTCACTTGGGCCACTGGCCAGGGAAAGGTTGTTATAATCAGAAGCAACAAAATTAAAGATCTCATCTTTTCCGGGAACCTGTGCAAGATTAGCAACCAAGGTGATGTCAAAACCTAATTTTTTATGAGTTCTGGCTGTGGAATACCATCCGCTATTCAATCCATACATAAAGCCTTTGGCAACGGGATTCACATAGTTTTCCGTCAGCTTAGAAGCATCTTCGGTTCCGGCTAAAAGGAATTGCTCTATGTCCTGAGACTTTCCTAAAAATGGAATCAGTAAAAAAAGAAGTAGAATAAATTTTTTCATGGGGATTAGATTTAGGGTGAATGTTCAAATAACAACTTGTTATAAACAAATAGATTCGTTTAAGTTAAAGGAAAAAATGAAAGTATCCCAATGGCTTCTCTGAGTAGTGAAGTCCAGACTCGACTGTTGTCCGTCTGAGACGGATATGAGCCTTGGTTAATCTTTTGAAATAATGAGGTACAAAAAAAGCTCCTAACTTTCGTTAAGAGCTTTTCTGAGTAGCGGGGACCAGACTCGACTGTTGTCCGTCTGAGACGGATATGAGCCTTGGTTAATCTTTTGAAATAATGAGGTACAAAAAAAGCTCCTAACTTTCGTTAAGAGCTTTTCTGAGTAGCGGGGACCAGACTCGACT
>Ga0209272_10000222_pt1 | contig 58450 bp, 45 predicted proteins | sample tdDd002_FD_187125 | JGI IMG/M metagenome (GOLD analysis project Ga0209272, IMG submission 187125) | Marine sediment microbial communities from the Atlantic coast under amendment with organic carbon and nitrate - tdDd00.2 (SPAdes)... | ecosystem: Environmental > Aquatic > Marine > Coastal >...
AAATCAATCGCGTCCTAAATGTTTTGTTTCTGCCATGTATTTTCCTGTTAGGAATGTATTTAAGTTTGATATTACAATAGAGGGGCTCTTTTTGTGCACCTTGTAATATGGCATCTCTTTTAAATATTTTTCGTTTTACGAAAGCTTTAGAAAGACCGGGAAGTTCCGAGCTTGTCGAGGAAATCACCCGGCCGCACTTAAGCTTGAGGCAAATAAGAAAGATATTTAAAAAGCAGCCTTGAATTTCTTTGCTTCGTTTCTTGTTTCAAGACAAGAAATGAAGTCGGGTTTGGGCGGAAAGCCCATTTGTTAAAATTATTTAGGACAAGATTAATCTCAACCTAATTTAGTCTTACACAAAAATTATCCATTTGAATTATACAGCTGATTCACCTTGCTTTTATACGTCTGACCAATAGGAACCTGATGATCGTTAATAAATATTCGATTGCCTTCAATCAATTTGATTTTATCAAGGGCCACAATAAAGGATTTATGTACACGCATAAAATCAGTCTCATTCAATATGGATTCGTAGTAAGAAATTTTCTCATGACTAATAATCATCTCTTCCTTAAAAAAAACTTTGGTGTAATTTCCATAAGCCTCAATAAATAAAATATCAGCAGAATTAACTTGGTGATATTTCTTATCTCCTTTCACAAAAAAACGTTTATTCGTTGCTTGGGGTTGACTGACATGAACACCTGAATTAGCAGGAGCTGTATTTTGTGTGTTATCGCCAATGGCTTTATTAACCGCTTTTACCAAGCGCTCAAAACTAAATGGTTTCAACAGGTAATCAGCAATATCTAATTCGTAACCATCCAGTGCGAATTCCTTATATGCTGTGGTTACAATTACCTTAGGAGGATTACTGAGTGTTCGAAGAAAATCGAAACCACTTAACTTGGGCATGTTCAAATCCAAAAACATTAAATCAACCTGATTGGTGTTTAAAAACTGCATGGCTTCCATAGCATCGTAGCAATGTTGTTCCAACTGCAAATGCGGAAGAATATCACAAAAGCCTTCAATCAGTTCATGTGCCAGAGGTTCGTCATCTACAATAATGTATTTTATCATGGAGTCATTATTTTTAAATCTACTTTAAAGATAGATTCTTTTTCAGAGATATGCAGTTCATGTTGTTTAGGGTAGCTTAATTCGAGTCTTTGTTTTAAATTATCAAGACCAATTCCCTTTTCCTGAATGCTTTCACTCGCTTCAAAATTGTTTTCTATTGAGAACTGAATGCCATTCGAATCGCTTTGCAAATTGATATGAATGTATGCCTTGTCTCGTAAGCTTTCTATCCCATGTTTAAAGGCATTCTCAAGCAAGATAATAAATAACAAGGGTGTAATGCGATCATTCTCTCTTACAGAACGAGTAAATTGAATATCCACACTTTTGTGATAGCGAATTTTGTGTAAGTCGATATAGTTTTTCAGGTATTCGATTTCTTCCTTAAGTGAAACAAAGTCTTTCTTGCCTTCGTAAATGGTGTAGCGCATCATCTCCGACAGCTTTAAGATCACGCCAGGTGCTTCATCCGAATTCTTTACCGTTAAGGCATACAAGTTATTCAGCGTATTGAAAAAGAAATGAGGATTGATTTGTGTCTTCAATAAGGCCAGTTCAGCCTTCGATTTGTCTGCTTGTAAGGTTTTCAACCATTTCCACTGTTCAAAAATCCAAAGTGCTATGAGTACTGGAATTGGATAAAAGAAAAATCCGATAGCCATCTCTTTTTTTATCTCGAGATAAGTTTCCAAATCACCTGAAAACAAGCGGACATATGTGAAATACAGCATAGCACTGACATATATGCCAACGATTAGCTTAAAATATTTCTTAAAGAAAGAGGGTGTAAGAATGTAAATGCCTCCCAACCAAAACATCAGTAGGAAAAAGAAAGTAAGCGGATTGTCGGGCATTCTCATGTTCGAATCAACAATCATAGCAGTTATAAAGAGTAGCATCAGGCCGCCAATCTTATATATCGTTTGTCTATTCTTTTTCAGATAATCCCATTTGTAAATGGGTAATGAAACCATGAACCACCAAAAAGTAAAAACCAAAAAGACTTCTATTGGCGCATCATCAGGTATGAGAATAAACTTAATTTGCTGCAGAACTAAGATTATGGGAACGACTATAAACAAGCCTATTCCAAAAGCTTTGTATTTTTTTATAAAATCTATCATACATCGAAAATAGAAATGAAATAGTTGGCGAACAAGTTAATTGACAAACACTATTGGAATCGATACCAACACCATCGTTTTTTAGCTCAAGTCGATTGATAAGACTTATAAACATGTATAACGCAAAAAGAAGCCCATGTGACATCTTTAATAGTAAGCTGTTTTGATTAGTGATAGGTTTGATCAGAATCAAACTAAAAATCACAATCATATGAATACATTAACAATTAAAAACCTGTCTAAAACTTATCCCAACGGTGTAAAAGCCTTAAATGATGTTTCATTAAATATCAGTAATGGTATGTTTGGTTTATTGGGAGCCAATGGCGCTGGCAAGTCATCTCTTATGCGAACCATTGCTTCTTTGCAAGAACCGAGTTCGGGAACTATCAGTTTTAATGATATTGATATAATTAGATCGCCACAGGAGGTAAGAAAGAACCTCGGTTATTTACCTCAGGAATTTGGTGTATATCCTAAAATATCCGCAGAGAAGTTATTGAATCATATGGCTATATTAAAAGGCATACTCGATAAAAAGGAACGCAAGAATCAGGTCACGGCATTATTGCAACAAACCAATTTGTATCAACATCGCAAAAAATCGGTTTATACCTTCTCTGGTGGTATGCGTCAGCGTTTTGGTATTGCACAGGCACTCTTGGCCAATCCGCAATTGATCATTGTAGATGAACCAACAGCTGGTTTAGATCCTGAAGAACGAAACCGTTTTTTAAACCTCCTAAGTGAAATTGGAGAGAATGTCATCGTGATTTTATCAACCCATATTGTGGAAGATATTCGTGATTTGTGTAAGAATATGGCGATCCTGGCGGAAGGACAAATTGTGGCCCAGGGCAATCCGTCCCAATTGGTTAAGAGTTTGGAAGGCAAAGTTTGGAGCAAGATGATAAAAAAGCAAGATGTTGATGCCTATCGCAAGGCTTTTCAAGTCATTTCAACAAAACTGGTATCAGGGGAAACTCAAATTCGAGTGATTTCCGATTCTAGTCCTGAGCAAGGTTTCGATAGGGTAGATCCAAACCTGGAAGACCTCTATTTTGCCACTGTATTTACAAACTCACCTTTAAAAACCGCCTAAGATATGATTCTTCAATTATTACGTTTCGAAGCTTTTTATCAGCTAAAACAACGCGCCTTTCCTCTTCTGGCAGGCCTTTTCTTTTTTATGGGTATTCTAGCAGGCCGTCAAGGCTTTGCTCCAGCCAATGTTGATTTCAATTCGACTTATCAGATTAATTTTTTCACGGGTTTAATGTCTCTTTCTTGCGTTTTTATTGTGATGTTTTTTGCCATTAGTGGCATGCTTCGTGATAGACGCTTCAATATGGAAAGCATGATTTACAGCACAGCCATAAAGAAGTGGCAGTTCTTTTGGAGCCGTTATTTAGGCGTATTTGTGAGTAGCTTACTCGCCTTTACACCCTTTTTAATCGGTTATGCTTTATCAGTCACGTTCTCTGATTTAGATCCAGAACGAGTGGCTGAATTTCGCCTTCTATCTTATGTAAGAGCCTGGTTACTTATTGTTGTACCCAATATTTTAGTTTGTTCAGCCTTAGTTTTTGCAACAAGTACGCTAAGCAAAAGTAATTTGGCGACTTATGTATCTGCTATTTTCATCTACATGCTTTACATGATTAGTTCCATGTTTTTGAATTCTCCTTTAATGGCCCAATCTGTTCCAGCTACAACCGAAGGTATGGCATTAGCAGCTTTGGCCGATCCTTTCGGAATAGCAGCCTTTTTTGAGCAAACTCAATTTTGGACGCCCTTTCAGAAGAATACCCAGTTTTTATCTTTCTCTGGTCTTTATATGTGGAATCGAATTCTATGGATTGCTCTTACCACTTGTGTTTTATTTGGGACTTATTTTTTGTTTTCATTTCGACAAGTGAGTCAAAAAGTGAAGAAAGTTCTTGTTGGTACAGACAAAACAGAAAAATCGATGAGATATAAACCGATTCAAGCTATAGAGGGAAGTCAATCACAACGCGCTTCGTTCTTCTCTTTACTGAAAATAGAGCTGAGTGCTGTCTTTAAAAGCTTGCCCTTTTTAGCGGTTATTAGCATCTGGTTAGTCATCGTTTTTATGGAGATTAATTCTACTATAAACGGAGGTGGAGCTTACAATGACAGCCTGTATCCATTAAGTAATTTGCTGATAGAGCTTTTTGTTGATCCTTTGTCCATTTTTAGTTTCATCCTCATTGTTTTTTATAGTGGTGAATTGGTTTGGCGCGAACGAAGTCTTAATTTTAATGGTATTATAGATGCAACACCTGTGGCAAATTGGGTCTTCTTTTTATCAAAGTTCATTACACTGATTATGCTTCCTCTTTTATTAATTAGCTCAGGAATTCTTTTAGCTATTGGGTTTCAGATATCAAAAGGTTATTTCAATTTCGAGATGGAGCAATATTTAGCAATGTTTTACTATGAAGGAACACAGCTTATTATTTTTAGCATGATGGCCATTTTTGTTCAAAGCATTGCTCGAAATAAGTACTTGGGAATGGGCATTACGGGATTGATTATATTGGGAAGTTTCCTTGCACCACGAATTGGATTAGAACATGACATGTTGCGCTTTGGTTTCCTACCGAGATTATCTTATAACAACATGACGGGCTATTCGGGTGAATCAACGCTATTCAATCATTTGAGTTTTTATTGGATGGCTTTGGCAAGCATTTTATCACTCATATCCTTTAAATTATGGCAGAGAGGCATTGCAACCAACATTCGTTTTCATCTGAAACAGGTTTTATCCAATTGGAAAAAATGGGAACTAACAATCCTAGCAATGTTTTGCCTTGTTCTATTGACATCCGGAGGAAGTATCTATTACAATAAGAATATCCTTAATGATTATTATACATCTGAGGAAATTTTGGGTTACAAAGAAGCTTACGAGCGCAAATTCAAACAATACGATGAGTTGGATCAATTGCACCGTGTTTCTATGAAAACTGAAATGGATTTATATCCGAATGAGCGAGCTTATAGTGTCAAGGCTAATCACATTCTGAAAAACAAGCATGATCATTCAATATCTAAGCTTTTTATAACAGAAAAAGAGCCTTTGCATTCTATTCAAGTTGAAAATGCAAGACTCCTTGAGCATGATTCTCTTTTCGGGATCTACTTGTTTGAATTCAAGCAGCCTGTTAAAGCGCAACAAGAAGTGAAGTTCAAGTACGAAATTCATAAGGCACTAAAAGGATATGAAACATCGAATGAGATTCTTGCCAATGGAACTTATATTTCACTTCGCAGTTTTGAGCCAGCTTTGACTTATCGCAGTAGTCTTGAAATATCAGATCATTTCGAAAGAGAGAAAAGAGCTTTGCCTCCTATAGAAGAAGAACACGTTGAAGATGAGCACCTGCATTTAAGTGATATTAGTTTTGGACGAATTGATTACGAGACTATTATCTCAACTCAGGCTGATGAGATAGCAATTGGCTCAGGAAAATTGTTGAAGCAGTGGACTGAAAAGGGGAGGAATTATTATCACTATAAAGCTGAGAATAAAATCCTACCAACCATGGCTTACTTTTCGGCCAAATACGAAACTCAGAAGGAAGATTTCATGGGAATTAGTTTTGAGCAGTATTATCACAAAGGGCATGAATTCAACCTTAAAGACATTTCGGAAAGTACAAAAGTGGCCTTGAAATATTGCATTGAGAATTTTGGTGATTACCCATTCGATCATCTTAGAATTGCCGAAGTTCCAGGGCACTGGCCATTCGGTGGCTTTGCGCATCCTGGCCTTATCAGTATGGTGGAAGATCGATTGTATTTGGTGGATACCAGAGGTGATGAGGATTTCAATTTGGTGGCAAAAAGAACCATTCATGAAGTTTCTCACCAGTGGTGGGGACATACTTTAATACCGAAAATGGTGGAAGGCGGCTCTATATTTGTAGAAGGTTTTGCCAAATATACCGAGGCCATTATTCTTGAAAAAATGTATGGTAAAAGTGCCGTTTGGCAGTTGAGTCAAACAGCAAAGCAAAGGTATTTTAAAGGGAGAGCTTACGCTTCAGAACTAGAACCGCCCTTGTATTTGGTCGATGGGCAGGGCTATATCTCCTACGGGAAAAACTATACCATCATGTTGGCTTTACGTGATTTATTGGGCGAAGAAAAATTGAATTCTGTTTTGCGCAGTATAACAGACCGACATCGAAATGAAGATGATGATTTTGGAGCCAATACACTCGAATTTATTGATGACCTTTATCAAGTGACACCTCCCGAGCAACATGTCTTAATTGATGATTGGTTTAAACGGGTTATCACCTATGACTTATCTGTAGATAATGCAGACTATAGGCAATTAGAAAATGGAAAGTATGAGATCAGTCTTAAACTCTTATCAAAGCGATTTGAAACGCAAACCGACGGGAGTAGTAAAGCTATTGGTATTGATGAACCGATTGCAATTGGACTTTTCTCAAAGCATCCAAGCTCGGCAAATAAGCAGAATGATGTCATCTACTTAAAGTCACATCAGATCAATAAAAAGCAAATGGAAATCAAGCTAATTGTTGATGAGTTGCCTCAGTATGTTGCCATCGATCCTTACGGAACACGCTGCGATGAGGATTTTGTAGACAACTTGATAAAGCTGTAAAATATTAGTCCCATGATATTAAAAAGAAGCCTTGCAGATCTGTGATTTGTAAGGCTTTTTTATTGATCAGTTTTGGGAATTCTTGTTTGCAAGCTCAGTTTTAGGGAGTAGTCCCAACAGAACCTAGATCAAAAACACAGGAGCGGTGTAAATCCGCAACTTAGGAGCTTGAGGATATTTTAATGTCCCCTCATTTGTCCCCACTTAAAAATTTTCATTGATTATTGAAATCAACCTACTATTCCTTGAACTTTAATTTCAAAACATTATTTAAGTTATAAATTGAATTCGTACTATCTTTTAAATTTCTAAAAAAAATATATTTGTCTGTTTGTCCAATATATACAAAATTTGAATTTGTACTGATTGTATCATTTGTTAAATAGATATCAACAGAAGTGATAGATTTACCTTGCAATAATGAAGTTGCAGAATCCTTATTTGAAATATAAATAGAAGAAATAAAAAAAATTATTACAAAAAATACTTGCACTCTATTATAATCTACACCTCTCCTTTTTCCCAATGCATCTAGAGTTGCAATAAAAAATATAAACCAAACAACTCCAACTGCTACAGTAAGTTTGGCATTTAAAAAATAAGGTTCACCACTAGTAACCTCATTATACACAAAGTAAGGGAAACCAAGTAGAAATAGGTGCTCTACAAGAACAAAAACAATATGAATCAAACTAGCTATCTGTAACACATAGTCAGATACTCTTCTAAATTCTCTATTTCGAGCCTCTTGAACAAATTGTTTTATGTATTTGTTAATGAAAACTGGCTTACCCTCCTTTTCCTCTTCCTCGTTCACAGTTCGTGGTAATATAATTTCACCAAAAATTGGAATGAGCATGACCGCTATCAATATTGACGAAATAATCAATATTGGGATTGTCAATTGCAAAAAAGAAAGAAGTAATTCTCCTGTAGTTAAGTATGATGATATATTTAAACTAAAAAAATTATAATAGAAAGTATAGTTCAAAAACCCTAAGAATAGTAATAATCCATATATAACAGGAATAAACTTAATTACCTTTTCCATTCAATATTAATTTTTCAATTACTATTTATTTTGCGATATCCCGCCCAATGACACATTGTTAGGACATGTTATTTTTATCCATTTTTAATCCTGTAACCTTAGAAATTGACTTAATAAGTCTTTTTTCAATATCCATTTCCATATTAGCCAATTTCAGTTTCAATTTATAATCATCACTAGTATGTGGTTCATTATAGATTTTTTGAAAACCGTCTAAAACAAAATCAAGAATCTGATTAATTCTCTCATCTTTGTTAAACTTCTCATGTTCTGTCAATAGCTGAATGTGATGCTTAATTGACATTGCAAGTGTTGTTTTAAAACTGTATTTGTCATGGAGTTTTTTTGTCTGTGAGTATTGAGATGAGCAGAAATATAAATAGTAAACAATTGGCGAAGCGATTAAAAATCTAACATAGAAATTAATATCAAATGTGTGATTTTCAATATCCCATTTATACAACCACAATTGACCTACAAACATTATAATTACAACTATTAAGAGAACAGAAGTTGTAATAAAGATCCTTGTTTCCCAATGTCCTAATGAATCTTTTAGATGTTTTCGCCTTTTATCAAATTCTCCACTGAGACCAGTTTCAGCTGCTATTTCATAAATCTCTTGAATATCACTTAATAATTTCTCGCTATCAGATTTTATAACCTTTATGTTCTCAAATACCTCATTTGATTTTTCTAAGAGTTCTGAAATTATTTTTTCATTTTTTTGACTATCAATGAAAAGTTTGTTCAAGTTTTCATGAGTCTTTGTGATTTTCTTATGGAGTTCTAAAATGTGTGAACTTATCTCATTAACCTTAGTGTTTTTATTGGTTGAATTTTGAAACAGCTTTCGAATTGAACTATCAATTGTTGTAAGCTCTCTATTTGATTTTCGTAGTTCGGTAGCAAACTTTTTAACTTCGTCATATTGTGTTTTTGACGATTCTTTGATTCTAATTATTTCATTCTTAAATTGAGTCCCCTGTTTTAATCTTGCACGAAAACCAGTATTCTCATCTTCAATTTTTTCTAATAATGGCAAATACTTTTTTTCATAAAAGTTATTTACCTGGGTCAACAATTTAGACACTTTATCTCTTTCTGTGCGAAACTTAGTAATTGCATCCTCAGTTGCACTAACCAATCTTTTAAGAGTTGTGTTTAACTTTTTCGTTTCAGCGGAATTGTCTTCGTGCTGTTTCAAAATGTTCTTTGACTCCTTAAGATTATTCTCAGTTATCTGAAAACTATGCTTAATCTCCTCAACAATCTTATTGGCTTCATTTCGCTTTGATTTAAGTGTGTCGTTTGTTGCCATTATATATTTTTTTTACGGAATGTATTTTTACTGTGCCCTAACTTGTGTGTGTAGTTACGTTTATTATCTCTTTTAACCAACCCCGAACATACGTTTATCTATACTACCATTTATACAGAAACACACAAGATTAAGTAAAGCTACCATTTTTTAATTAAGATTCATACTGTCAACTTTTCGATATAAAAAATCACATTTAAAAGAAGTCGTTATCTCAAAAACGGGATAAGCTGAATATTGAGCTATGAAACGATGTTTTCTTATTCGAGGATAAAAAACCTTACCAAGTGCATACAAGGAATAAAACGGAATATTGAGGCTATTGTGAAGGGGCTTAAGGGGTATTTATCCCGTTCGGAACTAGTTTCTACCCCGATCGTACCTAGATTGCTTATCTCGTTAACGGAATAAAAAAAGGCCAATAAATATTTCATCGGCTCAGGTTTCAATTGTCCAATGTTAAGAATACCAGTTGGCTTATTCTGGAAATGTAAAAATGCATCAAATCATTTTATCTATTTCAGGAATTGCATTCATTATAGGATACCCCCAAAAAAGGATAGAATTAAGCTTTGAAAATAGGGTAGGAGCTTGTGTTCATTAAGCCTGGCTAAAAGGGGTACAGGTCTTTAGTTTTGCTTATGAAGACACGTTTTCTGTTATAAAAAAAAGGCTTATTTGGGAGTGATGTAATGTGTTGATAATCAATTGTGATTATAGGACGAAAAAAACATAGTGTCCTTTTTAAAAAAAGATACTATGTTTTGAGTAAAATGTACTTATTTTTTTACCAAAACATAAGCACGTTTTTGTGGACGCATAAGGCAGTCTTATTTTTTAGTATTAAATTCGCGCCATCACTAAAAAGAAATCACCAGCATGAGGAAGTTGAAAAATAGCGAGCTGAATCGCAAGAGTATCGATGAGTTTAAAACGTCAGAGAAAACACCATTTATAATTGTGTTAGACAATGTGCGTAGCTTAAACAACATTGGTTCGGTCTTTCGTACTTCTGATGCGCTTTTGGTTGAGGCGATATACTTGTGTGGCATTACAGCGACACCACCACATCGCGATTTGCACAAAACAGCCTTGGGTGCTGAAGATTCTGTCGCTTGGAAATATTTCGAGAAAACAGAAGATGCCGTTGCCGATCTTAAGGGGAAAGGTTTCGATGTTTATGCCATAGAGCAAGCAGAGAACTCAGTTTCCTTACCCGATTTCCAGGTTGAATCGGATAAAAAATATGCCTTGGTTTTTGGTAACGAGGTGAAAGGAGTTCAGCAGAGTATTGTTGATGCTTCGAAGTCGTGTATTGAGATTCCTCAGTTTGGAACCAAGCACTCATTCAATATCTCGGTAAGTTGTGGTATTGTGCTTTGGGATTTATTCTCTAAGTTGAGGTTCTAAAAAGTTCTAGACGCTGATTAAATATGATTTTTTAAGATTAAAAATATAAATCTTGTAAATCAATCATATAGAGATCATCAAAATCCGCGTCTAAATTTTTGTTGTGATCCATTGTATACATTAAAGAAAGCCTGGGACTGTGTTTCGACGCTGATTAAATATGATTTCATTAAGATTAAAAGGATAAGTCTTGTAAATCAATCATTTAGAGATCATCAAAATCCGCGTCTAAATTTTTGTTGTGATCCATTGTATACATTAAAGAAAGCCTGGGACTGTGTTTCGACGCTGATTAAATATGATTTTATTAAGATTAAAAGGATAAGTCTTGTAAATCAATCATTTAGAGATTATCAAAATCTGCGTCTGAATTTTTGTTGTGTCGATTGTATTCGTTAAAGAATGCCTGAGATCATGTTTAGACGCTGATTAAATATGATTTTATTAAGATTAAAAATATAAATCTTGTAAATCAATCATATAGAGATCATCAAAATCTGCGTCTAAATTTTTGTTGTGATCGATTGTATTCGTTAAAGAATGCCTGAGATCATGTTTAGATGCTGATAAAATATGATTTTTTAAGATTTCAAAATATCTAATTCAGTCTTGTAGGTTGATCATATAGAGATCATCAGAATCTGCGTCTAAAATCTTTGTAGTGATTTAGACATTAAACTCAAGCGTCACAATAGTACCAGGGAACTCTTGGCGAGTTAGTTTAGAGAATTTTCGATGCTTCACTTGTTTCCAAACACCATTTCCAGAAATAATCTGAATTTTCCCATCGTTTTGCTCAATAAACTGACGAATAGTAAATAAACCCATTCCATTGCGTTTGAAAGGTTTTGAGCTGGTTCCTGACTCAATAGCCCATTGGATGGCTCCCATACCATTCTGTGCTTTCTTTAGAACACCAGTTGCTAATTGTGGTATGCTCACACCTCTGTTAACAATACTGATGATGAGCTTTTTGTTGTGCACCGATACGTAGTGTGAAATAAAGACCTCCTTACGGTTGCTATGGGCAAAAGCATTTCTGAAGATTTCAGCAACACAGAGCTCAATGGCCATTTTTAACTGAGGGTTAAGGGCTACATCCGGACGCTCAGGGAATATTTTATTTTCAAGGTAATCCGTTAATTCACTTTCATCATCACTCGAAAAGAACTGACACTTGATGAGGCTCTTCCAAACATCTTTTTGCATGCCACCATTAACCATCTTTTTAGTATAAAAAAGATTGAGGATGGAATCCTGAAGATTAATTAAGCGAACCTTATTCCGACGTCTTTCAAGATCCATAATATGACTTCCTAATACGGCAAAAAGATTTGATTCAATAAGTCTGCTCTCTTGAAAATCTAGAATGACTTCGTCCTTAATCAGATGCTTTGTAGAGGTATACAATTCGGTTAAGAACAGATGAGTCTGAAAGTTATTCGTGAGTTTTTTAGGGATAATGATTTCCATATTGTACTTGTATTGAATTCAAAATTTAATAAAGGATGAAGCTTCTTCCAGTAGTTACTTTACTTACCTCTTTTAACTTAAAAGTATCATAGTTTACAAGATGGAGAAATTGCAGTGCGACTAAGATATAAAATATCCTTTAGATAGATATATGCTTTGGCCAACTTTAGAGAGTTTGAATGTAAATTTATTGAGACTATGAGCTAAAAAAAACGGCTCTTGTAAGAGCCGTTTTTAATATTATAAGCAGAGTTTAATTACTCAACAATAGCTTTAAATTCTTCTTTTTCAAAAACTTTAAAGAATTCAACATCCGACTTAGCGAAAGCTTTTAAAGAAGCATCCTTAGCAGTAGCTGATTTCAAGTTAGAGAAAATTAAGTTGTCGTTACTAGTTCTTGCACCAACAATCGCTTTTAGGTAATCAACCATAGCATCGTCACTTGTGTTCTTGTTCAATTTTTCAAGAGCAACAGTGTACTTACCAGCAAGAATGTTTGCTAAAGCAGAGTTTACTGCGTGGCACTCACCAAACTGCTGAACAGCTAGGTCGTACTGAGCTTTCTTAATAGCAACAATACCTAGGTTATATTTTACTTCTTGACCAGCACCAGTTGCAGCTCCGAATAATACTTCAGCATCAGCAACATTACCTCTTACTAACTCAACAGCACCTAAGTTGTTTTTAACAACTGGGTTGTTAGCTGAAAGTTGATCCGCTTTGTTGAAGTTCTTTTTAGCTTCGTCAATCTTATTCATTCCGAATAAAACCATACCTGCATCGTTATGAGATCTCCAATCTTTAGCAAATTGTTTCTTAGCCGTTTCGTAAATTGCTAATTTCTCGCTTGCTACTTCAGTAAGAGTTGCAGCATAAAGCAATTCTTCAACGTTTAATTCTGCAGGATTGTTTTTAGCAAGATCTTTAATCTGCTCGTCAGTTTTTCCGATGTTATCAACATTCACAATGAATTTAGCTCTTCTCAATTTAGGAAGAATCTCTTTTTTCACTTCAGTGAAAGCAGCAGAAATATTCTTGATTTCTTTTTCACGTACCTCAGGATCTGAGTACATTGAAAGAACACGTAGAATTAATTCTTTATCTCTAATGTTTGAAGCTTGCATTAACTTCTTGAATCCATCCCAATCCTCAGGAGTAACTTTAGACTTGAAGAAATCTTCGCTAGCGTAATTAGAAAGTTTCGCTTTCTTCATCGATTTTTTCACATATTTAGAAGAAGAAACCTCACGTCTTCCAGCTAATTTTTCATTTAAGTCTTCTTTTCCATCAGGAGATGCATAAGCAGAAACCTCAATACCTTTGTACTCTTTCTTAGCGTCAGCTTCAACAGTTTTGAAATATGCGCTTAAAGCTTTAATATCTTCGCTTTTCATTTCTGACCAACGCACATTTGAGCTGTTGATTAGGTAATGAAGATCAGCTTCTTTAGTTTCAGCAATAATTCTTTGGAAAGCATCTTTACCGATAATGTTAGCTGGCTTGTTTTGAACAAGAGTTGCAGTTGCATTCACACCTTGAGCAATTTTCACAGGATCGAAATCTAATGATTTCTCACCTTTTTGAGCTGTCATTCTAACTTCAAGTTCAGAAATACGCATTGCTTTTTCATAGTCAATACTTCCCTTGTAAGTGATTGTTTTACCAGTCTCGTAAGGTACTACCATTGCATTTCCTTGTACTTTTTCACCTTGCAAAGTTTTAGGAGCAAAAGCTTTTTCTCCACCTTCAAACTTTAATACAGGAGTTGCAGTAAGTGTTGCTTTCTTGTTGAAGAAGTTAGCAGGAATTACCACCGTAACTTCAACATCAACTTTACCAGCATGAGTTTCCAGAACTTCAGGAGTCACACTATAGTCAATGTCACTTGCATTTTTTTTCATCTTACTCATTCCAGCACAACCAGAAAGTAAGGCACCAGCTAATAGCATAGCTGCTACGTGATTAAGCTTGATTTTTTTCATGATAATAACTTAAATATGTTGTTGTAATTAATTAAGAAGGATATGGAAGCAAAATTAAGCAATTTTTTTTCACTAAAAGGGTCTACTTCCAAATATATTTGAATCTTGTATTTGTTAGATTATGACTCTGTTGAGTCCTTTATGACACTTGGTATTAAAGATCACATCACAGATATTAGCGTAGTCTGTTTCATTACTAATAAAATCAATTTCATTTGTATCGATAACGAGAAAACTGAGATCTTGTTGTTGCTTGAAAAAAGAAAAATAACTGTTTTGAATTTTCAAGAGGTAATCTGCTGTAATATCTTGTTCATAATTTCGGCCTCTTTTTTTAATATTTTCCAATAAATTATCTACGTCAGAATGCAGATAGACGTAAAGATCTGGCTTGGGTAAAGAGTTATAAATAATATGAAAAAACTGACTGTACAATTTATATTCATCATCTTGAAGCGTCTGTTTTGAAAAAATCAAAGACTTCATAAAATAGTAATCTGCAATGGTAAACGATTTGAATAAATCTTGTTCGCTTAATTCATTTTTTAATTGATTATACCTATCGGCTAAAAAGGACATCTCAAGAGGGAAAGAGTATTTCTCGGGTTCCTCGTAAAATTTAGGTAGGAAAGGATTCTCTGCAAACTGTTCCAAAATCAGTTTAGCATTAAATTCTGACGCAATTTTGTTTGATAATGAGGTTTTTCCGGCACCTATATTTCCTTCGATGACGATAAAATTATAATCCATTAAATGTGTATTTCTGATTTGGATTCGTAAAAATATAAAATGAAGCGTAAATAATTGGCTTTTTCATAAATAAGAGTCGTCATACTTGTTAAAAAAACAAAAATGACCACCCTATATTTTTCGCTATAGATGTCTTAATCTATTTTATGTTTGGACTAAGGTTCATGTTATAAAAGATGAAGGACCAGATATCCGCATATTCCTCAATCTGTTTTGAAGTTGGCATGCCAGCTCCATGTCCTGCATTAGATTCAATTCGAATGACAACAGGATTATCACCTGAGTATTTTTCTTGAAGAGTAGCCATATATTTAAATGAATGAGCCGGAACAACTCTGTCGTCGTGATCAGCTGTTGTGACCATCACAGCAGGATAATTCTTATTCTCTATATTGTGAATAGGAGAGTATTTGTGTAGATAGTCGAACATTTCTTTACTATCCTCACTGGTGCCGTAATCGCCAGCCCAAGCCCATCCAATCGTAAATTTATGATACCGGAGCATATCCATTACGCCAACGGCAGGTATAGCCACCTTGAATAAATCGGGACGCTGATTGATAACAGCACCAACCAATAAACCACCGTTTGAGCCTCCTTTTAGTGCTAGCTTATTCGGGTTGGTATATTTTTTATCAATGAGATATTCAGCAGCAGCAATACAGTCGTCAAATACATTTTGCTTATTCATTTTTGTTCCTGCCTGATGCCAATCTTCTCCATATTCACCACCACCACGTAAATTGGCAACAACATATACGCCACCATTTTCTAACCAAACTAAGCGACGAGGAGTAAAAAAGGGTGTTAGACTTACATTAAAACCACCATAAGCATATAATAAGCAAGGGTTTTCTCCATTTAATTTGACGCCTTTTTTATGGATGATAAACATTGGAACCTTGGTGCCATCCTTACTGGTATAGAATTTTTGTTCTGTTACAAAATCCTCTGGATTGAAGTTGATCTTTGCTTGGTATAAGATTTCGGATTCTTTAGTTTCGAAATCATACTTGTAGGCAACCTCAGGCGAAGTGAACGACTCAAAACTATAAAAAACTGTTTTTTCGTCTTTTTTGCCAGAGAAATTCCCAGCTGTACCAATGCTTGGTAATTCTAGCTCATAGTCAAAATCACCATCTAAGTTCAAAATCTCAATTTTTGAATAGGCATCTTGCATGTAGCTTGCAATTATTTTGCCTCCTGCAAGTTTTACATCACTCAAAACATTCTCCTTTTCAGGGATAATGTCTTTCCAGTTTTCCTTCGATGGTTTATTAACATCGACAGAAACCAGTCGGTATCTTGATGCACCATTGTTGGTGTACATTAAAAGATTTCCGTTTATATCATCTATCACCTTGTGCTCAAAAGTTAATTCGTCGGTTATCAACTTGAAATCAGATCCTTTTTTGTCTAGTTCTTTAAAATAAAGAGCATTCCCATGTGAAGCAGACATGGCTGATAGAATTAAGTATTTTTCATCCTCTGTAACTGTGGTGTCATAGAGTCGTTTCGGAAATTTCGGATCCTCATAAATCAACTTATCGTCAATTTGTTTATCACCTAGTTTGTGATAATAAACTTTGTGAAACTCATTGGTGTTGGATAATTCTGTTCCAACTTTCGGGGCATCATAAGCCGCGTAGAAGAAACCATCTTTATACCAGGATATTCCAGAGAATTTGATCCACTTCAAATGATCCTTTAGATCTTGACCTGTGGCAATATCTTTAACGAAAACCTCGTTCCAATCAGATCCTGATCGTGCGATTAAATAGGTCAGATATTTGCTATCGTTGGAAACAGATATGCCTGCTAATGCTACAGTACCATCATCAGATAATTGGTTTGGGTCGAGTAAAACACGAGCTTCATCTTCAAGTTTAGATTGAACGTATAAAACAGCTTGATTTTGCAAGCCATCATTCCGATAATGGAAATATAAATCACCTTTTTTAAAGGGCACACCAACTTTTGGGTAATTCCAAACTTCGCTTAAGCGTTCTTTAATTTTCTCTTTAAAAGGAATGGCCTTAAGGAATTGGTCAGTTACCTTATTTTGCTCAACAACCCAAGCTTTCGTTTCTTCCGAGTTGTCATCTTCTAACCATCTGTATGGATCGGCAACTGTTGTTCCGAAATAAGTATCTATTGTATCAAGTTTGTTTGAAATAGGGTAGTTCATTTTTGTTCTTTCGTTTGAACAGGAAACCATTATTGAGCAGCAGAATAATGGCAAAATAATATTTTTCATGCTTTAAGCTTAAGATTAAAGATCGTTTTTAAACCAGAGTCATTGCGTATCAAGGATACAGATAGACATCTGAATTTAAATACTTTGTCTGAAATATGAAAATTAAATCTAATAACTTAATTTAAAGCTTAGTTCTGGAAAAGTATTAACAGCATTATTGTAGCTATAATTGTTTTCCAATTCTTGCTTGCTGTTTGTCTTTTTTAGCGCCACGTATATTCCCAATAACCATACCTACACCAGCACAAAAGAAGAACACGTGAGGATTAAAACTATAGAATACACCATAACTTAATGCCAAACCAAGAACCACTCCAGCTAGGGTATGTGTGCCAGAATAGGTGTAAGTGAAGTGATGAGCTTGGTAAATTTGGTGCGCATCTTTTAAGTGTTTGATTAGTTTCTCAACCCTTTTTTCGTACTCAGACCTATTAACACCAGATTTATTAATCAGACGATCCAGATCGTTTACGATTTTCTCCAATTCAATTCTCGAATGCTTGCAGTCCAAACAATTCTTTTGTTCGTCCTTGTCGAGCAATGTGGCAATTCGTTTTAGTTTTTCGATCTGATAAAAACGATAATCCTTCACAGAAATATGTTCGTCAATCTGATTATCAATGTTATTGTGGATACTGTCGAGCCAGGAATTTTGCATAGAATGAAAATATTTTGAACAAAAATAGCGAAATAATAAGAGAAACACCTCCCACTTTTTTCGAAGTGTTTATGTCGGTTTAACACAGCGATTCAATGATTTTACGGATATGCTTATACTTAGTTGTATGATTGGGATTTACCTACTACCTTTGTCAATTCAGAAAAAATAGAATAATAAGAAGATAAATGGCAAAGCAAAGACAAGAAATGTTGTTCGGGATTAGAGCAGCAATGGAAGCGATAAATAGTGAAAAAGATATTGAAAAAGTATTGATTCGTAAAGGTCTTGCTGGACCATTGTACAATGAATTATTCGAATTGATTCGAGAAAGAGATGTGCAGTATCAATTTGTTCCAAAAGAGAAGATTGATGCAATGGATCAAAGAAACAATCAGGGTGTGATTGCTTTAATTGCTCCAATTCCTTATCAAGAAATTGAGGATGTTTTGCCACAGATAATGGTTGGTGGAAAAATTCCTTTAATCTTGGTTCTTGATCAAATTACCGATGTTAGAAATTTTGGTGCTATTGCTCGTTCTGCCGAATGTGCAGGTGTACAGGCTATAGTTATTCCTTTTAAAAATTCAGCTAAGGTGACTCCTGATGCAATTAAAACATCGGCGGGTGCTTTATACAACATCCCTGTTTGTCGTGTACAAAACCTTAAGACTTTAGTTCGTACTTTTAAGAAAGAAGGTATTCGTATTGTTGCAGCTACCGAGAAGGGTGATAAGATGTATACTGAAGCAGACCTTACGTTAGCAACTGCCGTTATTATGGGATCAGAGGATGTTGGTATCGATGATGCTTTACTGCGTCTTGCTGATGAACAAGTGAAGATTCCAATTTTAGGTTCTATTGCATCACTAAACGTATCAGTTGCCGCTTCTTTAATGATTTATGAAGCTGTTAGACAAAGAAGCTTGTAAAAATTAGGTCATTTGACCATAAGATCATATTCAAAAAAAAGTCATTCGATACGAAATCGAATGACTTTTTTTGCTTGAATTTACTTTGATAAAATATTTTATTCTTCTTCAATAACTTTATATCTCTTATAATTGTAATAAGCCATGACGCTTAATAGAATTAAAATTCCAACCGTGTAATACACCCAATTTGGAACAGGAATAGGATCTCCCTTAGCGTATGAATGCAATCCAGCAAGGTAGTAGTTTACTCCAAAGTAAGTCATGATGATTGAGCTGTAGGCCCAAACAGAAGCCAAGTTGAAAGTGAAAATGGATTTTAATCCAGGAATATAGCGCATATGAAGCACAAAGCTATAAACCAGAATACTTACTAAAGCCCATGTTTCCTTTGGGTCCCAACCCCAATAGCGGCCCCAAGATTCATTGGCCCAAACACCACCTAGGATTGTTCCGATAGTCAAACTGTATAAACCAATAATCATGGTCATTTCACTTATTCGACTTAATTCAATAACGGTCGTATCAATTCGAAGCTCATTCTTTTTGTTTTTCAAGATGATTAATAAAAGACTAATCATACCAAGAATTGTTGCTAAAGCAAGGAAGCCATAACTACCCGTAATAATCGCAACATGAATGGTTAGCCAATAGGATTTCAAAACTGGCACCAAATTGGTTATTTCAGGGTTCATCCACGATAGATGGGCAACAAATAAAGTAAGACCGGCTAAGATAGATGTTGCTGCCAGTGCAAATTTCGATTTACGTGTAAATATGAAGCCTGCAAGAAGACAAGCCCAAGCCACGTAGGTCATCGATTCAAATCCATTACTCCATGGTGCACGACCAGCAATATACCAACGAGCTCCTAAACCAATGGTATGCATTAAAAAGGCAATACTTAGTACGAAGAAGGCAATTCGGAATAACCATTTAATCGACATATTAGGCGTAATAATTTTAGCCACCAATGCAATGACAAGAATGAATCCGATAAGAAGGTAATAAGGGAATAGTTTTTTAAAGATGTTGATGTTATTATAAAGAATCTCGGTTTTTAATTTTGCAGGAGAAGGAATAACATGATGACCGTATGTGGTTTGATATCTTTTTATTCCATCGATATACAAGTTGGCAGAATTGTAATCAGCTGATTTTATTGCTTGGCTCAGCATCAATATCGATTTCTTAATGAATAAGGAGTCTTCGCCTTGAACATGTATTGGTTCCTTAGGATGGTACCATGAATGATTTTCATCTTTAGGATCTGGGAATATCTTTAAAAATTCGCCCGTAAAGATCATATAACTCACGTTAACTCTTTCGTCAACCGAAATAATTTCCTTATCGTAAGATGTACGTTCTGCAGGTTTTCTAGAGTAGGCATCCTGAACCTTCTTACCTAATTTATATTGTCCTCTTATATCCAGGAAATCGGCAAAACTGGCATATTTACCTTTTGCACCAATCTCTCGAATCAAATCAGGGTTTCCTACCTTAATAATAGGAGTCTCTTCCCAGCTTTGAGGATCGATAATCATGCTTAAGAAAACTTGATCAGCATTTAGACCAGCAATACGACTCTTCTTACTTATTTTTCTGACAACCTCACTAGCAAGCGTATTAATGGGTTCGAAGCGTCCCGTTTTGTCTTGAACAACGAGTTCTCCAAAACGCTTAGCTTGTTCTAAAGGAACTTCCGTTCTTTTTTCATTTTGAGCATAGGTCGATACACTACCTCCCAAAGCAAGAATTAAAACGAGAATTGTTTTTAAACTTTTACTTTTCATTCGACCCAAAGTTTTAAAACGAGTACCTGAAGCAATTAAAGACCAAACCATACCCACAATCATTAAGAAATAACCAAAGTAAGTGACCATCATTCCCCATTGATCATGGTTTACAGAAAGAACGGTTCCTTTTTCATCTTTGTCATACGACGATTGGAAAAAACGGAAGCCTTCGTGTTTTAAAATGTTGTTCATATAAATTCGATAATCTTTTTTAATGGCGCTTCGGGTATCAATTAGCGTGACTTCACTTGCAAAAGAAGATGGACTCATTGAACCTGGGTAGCGTTCAAGTTGAAAATCGTTCAACTTTAAAGCAAAAGGTAAATTGATATATTTTGAACCGTACGATATCGAAACATCCACGCCATTTATCTGAACTTGCTCTGGAGTTCCAACATAGTCCTTAAAACCTTTTACAATAATTTCTTTTTCCTGATCTCCGCTTTTAACATCGAAAACCAAAACTGTTGGTGCTTTTTTATCCTGAGTATTGACATACTTATATTTCGCAGATGGGTAAAAGTCTTTAACAATTAAGCGAATCCCATTAATCTCATACAGTTTTCTAGGACCAATAGCATGCCATTTATTGCTTTCCATATCAATAGCATCGCTTCCCATCATGTTTAATTCCTTTACAGGGAAGGGGCTTTTCATTCTTAAACTATCGGTAAAAGAAAAATTGGTTGCTTTTTCTGTTTCATTTTTACCAAATGAGAATAGGTTTTCGCCAAGCGTTTTATTGCTGCCGTAGTCTAGAGTGAAAGTTTGCATACCCTGCATTTGATTTTCTGTTGTAGCAACAAAAGTAATCACGGGTATTCCACCAGCTTCCTCAATAAGACTCGTTGAAGCATTGGGGATATAATGCTTTAATTTAACTTTAATATCCTTGTCCTTTAGAGATAGTTTTTCATTAAGACTAATATTGCTCAATGCACTCATATTAAGTTTTATGGATTCTTCAGTTTTGATTCCACTTTCTTCAGCTATAATATCAACATAGCTATCCATGCTTGTGATTTGACTCGATGTTTTCCCTTCACGAATGTGCATGCTGCCTTCGTATCCTACATATCTGGTTATCCCAGATCCAATAAGAATAATGATAAATGCGACATGGAAAAGTCCCATAGACCACTTTTCCTTTTTGTAAAGTTTATATCGATTAATGTTGGCAATGAGGTTTATTGTGATTAAAAACAATAATATTTCGAACCATGTCGCATTGTACACAATTGCTTTAGCGGCTTGTGTTCCAAAATCATTTTCAATAAAGGTGGCCGCACCAATGGAAATTGCAAAAATGGCTATTAAGGTACCCATCATTTGCATTGAGAAGAGAAAGTCAAGTAGTTTTTTCATATAGTCGTGTGTGTAGTAGAGTGTTGGGTTTATTGAAGATGAAATAGTCTTTTAAATTATCGACTTGAAGATAAGATTTTCCATTAAAATAAAACTATAAAAATCGGACAATTCGAGTAAAAAAGATCTTGTTTAGATCATCTGGCTTAGAAGACGATAGTGAGCTTATTAAGAATAGAAATAAATTAAGTTTTAGTAAACGAGCTGTGTCCTTTTAGAAACGATTGATTATCAACAAGAGAAAAAGAGAAAAAGGTATTAATATTTAAAAATAATAAGTTTAAATAGTCTTCTATTATTGAAATACTTCTTTATACTCTGTAACATTGTAAATGTTAAAAAATATTACCAACTTGAATGGCAGTTTGTTGGATTTCATTTCTTAATCGATATTTTGAAGTTTTGATGTGAAAGCAAATTTTTATTTAAGTTATAATTCATAATTAAAATTTAGGTGTTAAAAAAAATGAAGTGAATTTTCAACTTAATACATCCTACCCAGATGTATTAAATGCAAGTTGAATCTTCAGTTGTTAAACTAGAAACTAAATCATAATCAAATGAAAAAATTACTGCTTTTACTTGTAGTCCTTATTGGTTCGTTATTACCGAATACAATAATGGCACAGTTGAAATTTACTGGCGAAATGCGACCACGTACAGAGTATCGTAATGGTTTAAAAACCTTGTTTAATTCTGAGGACGATGCTGCTTTGTTCACCTCACAACGTACTCGCTTAAACTTAAACTATACAGACGCTAAATTTAGAGTTGGTTTATCTCTTCAAGATGTAAGAACATGGGGAGATGTGAAACAATTAAATATGTCTGATAAGAATCAGTTGATGCTTCATGAAGCATGGGGTGAAATGATTTTCAATGAAAATTTTTCTTTGAAAGTTGGTCGTCAGGAATTGGTTTACGATGATTCAAGAATTTTAGGTAATGTCGGTTGGGCTCAGCAGGCAAGAAGTCATGATTTGGCTTTGTTAAAGTTGAAGACTGATGATAAAGGTAAATTCCATTTTGGTTTAGCTGTAAATAATGATTCTGAAGGATTAAAGAGAATTTTGTATACGACGAATTATAAGAACATGCAATTTGCATGGTATAACAGAAAATCAGATAAGTTTGATTTTAGTTTATTATTCATGAATGTTGGCCAGCAAAGAGATAAAGATCCAGGTGAAGAAGTCGATTTGGATACTAGATATAGCCAAACTTTTGGAACACACATGAATTATCGTACAGGTAAATTGGCTTTTACAGGTTCTTTGTATGGACAATCTGGTAAAGATGCTGGTGATAATGATTTGAGTGCTTATATGTTTGATTTGGGAATGAAATTTAAAGTTGCGGATAATTGGAAAGGTAACGTTGGAATCCAAATGTTATCGGGTACTGATGATGATGAAATGGAAGACAATAAATCTTTTACACCTTTATTCGGAACAAACCATAAGTTTAATGGTCATATGGACTATTTCTATGTTGGCAACCATGTTGGTGATGTAGGACTTCAAGATATTTATGGTGGTTTAAATTATGCGAAAGATAAGTTTTCGTTTGGGGCAGCTATTCACCTTTTCTCAACTGCCGCTGATTTATACGACGGAGCTGAAAAGCAAGATGCATACTTAGGAACTGAGCTTGATCTATCTTTTGGATACAAATATTCTAAGTCTGTAACATTTAAGATGGGATATTCTCAAATGTTTGCTTCAGACTCAATGGAAGTGCTTAAGAACGTAAACGATGCTGAAAAAGCAGCATGCTGGGGATGGATGATGTTAGTGTTCAAACCTAATTTTCTAAAATAATACCTGATGTTTCTGATCTTTGACCTTTGTCAAGGATCAGAAATTTTTCAGTCACATTCAATCTAATAGCCAATGGTAAAACTATTTAAATTATTAACCCCTCCACCAAGATGGAGATTTCCGGTGATGATTGTCTTAGGTGCTTTTGTCGGGTTGGGAGTGCATGTGCTTTATTTATCAAAGGCGCTGTCTTACCTGTCTGATGATCCTAAAACTTGCGTCAACTGTCATGTTATGGCACCACAATATGCGACCTATCAACACAGTTCGCATCGTGAAGTTGCCACATGTAACGATTGCCATGTACCACAAGACAATGCGTTTAATAAGTACTTTTTTAAGGCAAAAGACGGTTTGAGACATGCAACCATGTTTGCTTTAAGAATGGAACCGGAAGTCATTTTTATTTTGGATGAGGGACGCGAAGTGGTTCACAATAACTGTATTCGCTGCCACAGCCAAACGCTGACTGATCCTAAACTGGCAACACAAGTTCCACAACACACACATAATACGCAGGGTAGAGTGTGCTGGGATTGTCACAGAGAGGTACCTCACGGAAGAGTTAATAGCCTTTCGAGTGTTCCAAACGCACGTGTACCCGTACCTTCAAGTCCAATTCCAGATTGGATGAAAGAATATTTAAATGAAACTGATACCAAATAAAACTTAAATAAATAAACTATGAAGCCTATAAATGAATCAGTAAATAGAAAACCCATGTTGGGGTGGCTTATTTTCACAGCTTCTCTAATTGTTGTTTTCTTGTTGGGGATTTTGGCTAATTCCATTATGGAAAGAAGAGCTGAGTCTGTTTTTGCTTACACACCACAGGTTAAGTATGACCAATGGGAACCTCGTAATGAGGTTTGGGGAGAGAACTTCCCACGCGAATTTGAAACCTATTACAATACCGCGGATACTAGCTACAATAGTAAGTACAATGGTAGTGCTATGATAGACATGTTGGAAGTTGACCCTCGTTTGGTTGTACTTTGGGCAGGTTATGGTTTCTCTAAGGACTATAATCAAGGTCGTGGTCACTATTATGCTATTGAAGATTTACAAAATACACTTCGTACGGGTGCTCCAAAGAAAGATACTGACGGGCCTATGCCATCTACTTGTTGGACCTGTAAATCTCCTGATGTACCTCGTTTGATGAACGAAGTTGGTGTTGCCGAATTCTATAAGGGAAAATGGGCAGGTAAAGGTCACGAAGTGGTAAATCCAATTGGTTGTGGTGACTGTCACGATTCTGAAACAATGAATTTGAGAGTAACTCGTCCAGCTTTAATTGAGGCTTTCCAGCGTCAAGGTAAAGATATCAACGAAGCAACTCACCAAGAAATGCGTTCTTTAGTATGTGCACAATGTCACGTAGAGTACTATTTCGATAAGAAAAGAGAAAAAGGTGCTAACTACCTTACTTTCCCTTGGGATAAAGGAATGGACGTAGAGTCAATGGAAGAGTATTACGATGAGATCGAGTTTAAAGACTGGACTCATAAATTGAGTAAGGCTCCAATGTTGAAAGCTCAGCATCCTGGTTACGAAGTATACCTTAAAGGTATTCATGCAGATCGTGGCGTATCTTGTGCTGACTGTCATATGCCATACAAGTCAGAAGGTGGACAGAAGTTTACAGATCACCATATCCAATCTCCTTTGAACAATGTAGCTAACTCATGTCAGGTTTGTCACCGTGAGGAAACTGAGAAATTGATCAAAAACGTTTACACACGTCAGGATCAAATTATCGAAAACCGTGATAAGTTAGAGGAATTACTTGTTCGTGCTCATGTTGAAGCTAAGAAAGCTTGGGATTTAGGTGCTTCTGAAAAAGAAATGAAGCCAGTATTGATGATGATTCGTCATGCACAATGGCGTTGGGATTATGCAGCTGCTTCTCATGGTGGATCTTTCCATGCTCCAACTGAAACAAGTCGTATTATTACGACTGGTGTAGAGCGTGCACAAGAAGCTCGTATTGCTTTGGTTAGAATTTTCCATAAATATGGTTTCGATGGAGAGGTTGCTTATCCAGATATCGCGACTAAAGCAAAAGCTCAGAAATTTATTGGTCTTCCTGTTGAGAAATTGAAGAAAGAAAAAGAAGAATTTAAGAAAAACGTACTTCCTGAGTGGAAGAAAAAAGCAGATAAGCGTGAAAGCACTTATCAAGTTAAACGTTAATCTTTAAAAGATATTCATTAAGGAAATGCTGCCCATTTAGGGTAGCATTTTTTTTATGCTTTAGATTATTATTCGTACTTTCAAGTCTTTTATTATGTGAGGGTAAAACATCACAATATTAATAGATAAGAACCTTATTAAGCCTAACCATACACACCTTATATGTCTATAAAGAAACCCGTCTGGCAGCAAGCTTGGGGATATACTGAAAGCTTTATTATTTCCTTTGCTGTTTTATTCATCGGATTTGTATTTGAGCTGATTCTGCCTAGTACCAATTTAAGTCTTGTTTTTCCCTATAATCTAATCTTAGGAATAGGGCTTTTCATTATTTTATTTTTGGCACATTTCGTGTTTAGAAAGACAAAGGTGCATGCTTTTTTATCAGGAATTCCATTGACTATTGCACTTGTTTCCAGTTTAAGTATTCTGGTTATTCTAATGGGAATATTACCTCAAATTCCCAGTCATGAAACAGGATTGATTCAACAGCTAGGCTTAAATCAGATGACAAGTTCATTTCCCTTTCTGATGATCAATTTTATCTTATTAGTTGTACTAGGTCTTGTTAGTTTGAAAAAAACATTCCCCTTTAAGCTGAAAAATTGGGGCTTTGTCTGTAGCCATTGGGGATTATGGATTGTGATTTTTGCAGGAGGCTTAGGTTCAGGTGACCTTCGTCGATTGAAAATGGATGTGTATGAGAACAAAATAGAACTGCGATCATACGACGATAATAAGAAATTCTACGAAATGCCTTTAGCTATTAAACTGAAGGATTTCTTAATTGATGAGTTTAACCCCAAATTGGCTATTGTCGAAAACGAAACAGGTTCTCTGTACGAAGCACAGAAGCCATCCATGATCATGATAGAAAAAGGACTGCATTGTGATCTGCAAAACTGGAAAATACAGGTTGAAGAATTTTATGTGACATCTGGTAGGTCGGGTGATCGTTATTATAAATTAGTTGACTTTGGGGCAGCACCTGCAGCTAAAGTGCAAGTCATATCTCCACAAAATGATACATTGCAAGGCTGGATTTCATGTGGAAGCTTCAATCGTCCCCATGAATCTTTAAAGCTAAATGATCAGTTTTCATTAGTGATGACTGTCCCCGAACCCAAACGATTCTCGTCTGAAGTCACGTTCTACACACCTGATGGTAAAAAACGAGATGAGGTACTTGAAGTGAATAAACCAGTGACCGTAAATGGATGGAAAATATATCAATTGAGTTACGATGATAAAATGGGACGCTATTCCGATAAATCAATTTTAGAAGTCGTTCGCGACCCTTGGCAACCCTACGTTTATCTAGGTATTTTCATGATGATGATCGGTGCCATTTATATGTTCTGGAAAGGACGTGAAACGATAACGGACTAGACAGCTTTTATAAGTATCAAACATGACTAGTTTTTTTCTTTTTCACCCTTTTACTCTTTAACCCTTTTACTTTTTCACTCATTTACTCTTTCACTTTTATTTCCATGATTTGGTCTAATTTTATACTTGTCTTACTAAGCAGCAGCTTGCTGTGGTTATTAGCTCTTATCCTTTATAAAAAGGAATTCTTGAAACGTTTATTCATTATTCTTGGAACGGCATGTATAGGTGCTTTTATTGCTTTTTTATGGATAAAGCTAGAGCGTCCACCATTACGAACTCTTGGTGAGACTCGATTGTGGTATGCTTTCTTTTTGCCTGCTATTGGCATGATAACTTATTTGCGTTGGCGTTACAATTGGATGCTTTTCTATAGCTTGGGTCTATCACTATTGTTTTTAGTGATTAATTACATGCACCCGGAAAACTTTTCAAAAACCCTAATGCCAGCTCTTCAGAGCCCTTGGTTTGTGCCACATGTTGTGGTGTATATTTTCGCTTATGCTTTCCTTGCTGCATCCTCATTGGTTGCCGTTCGTGGCTTGTATCAGCATTATTATAAAACACTCGACCGTAAAGTCATGCTCATGGCCGATAATCTAGTCTATTTGGGATTTGCTTTTCTGAGTTTGGGTCTTCTTTTCGGAGCTTTATGGGCAAAAGAAGCTTGGGGACATTATTGGACTTGGGATCCCAAAGAAACCTGGGCATTTATTACCTGGTTGGGCTATCTGATTTACATCCATCGCCGTCACCACATGCCATCTGTCTTTAAATCCTCACTTTGGATTCTTGCCTTAGCTTTCGTGATTCTCCTAGTCTGTTGGTTTGGTGTGAATTACCTGCCATCCGCACAATTTTCAGTTCATACTTATAGTCAGGCGCCTTAATTGATTGCTGAGTATTCGGTAAAATACAAAAGCGACTCCCCAAGGGAAGTCGCTTTTAAGTTTAATGCTAAATACTGATTATTTTAAGCCTGCAGGCCCTTCATATTTGGCTTCTCCAAGTCCTAGAATAGGGTAGAAAATGAAAGGTAAGAAAATTAAACCTACAGTAAACCCTGAATCTTTACCAAAGCTTTTAGCTAGTAGATTAATCATCATAATCGCAAACACAATATTAACGACAGGAATAAAAAACATCAAGAGCCACCACCATGGTTTACCAATAATATCTAATGTTACTAATGTTCCATAAATAGGAACTAAACACGCCCATCCAGGTTTGTCTGCTTTTGTGTTAATCTTCCATGCTGATACGATTACAAGTACAATAATACCTACGTATATAAATACGCCAATTCCCATTTTGAATAATTTTAAAATTACCTACTCTAAAGGCTTTTCGGTTGCGCCCTTTTTTGTGAGGAGTCTAGTCTCCCTTGTTGTTAAAAACAGCGCAAAATAAAGAATAGTTATGAAAGTTACGTTGGTATGTAAGGCCTATTTTTGATAGCTTACAGGAGTGTGGGGGAGTTTAAGATCCTACTGTGTTAAATATCATTTGTATAGATGAATGATATTGTTTTTTTTGTACTAAATAAAAATCGCCGTTTCAATGAAGAAACGGCGATTCTGTTTTTTATAGATCGAGTCTAACCTTCAATTTTGTGTAGAATCATTTTTTTAGCTGTATTGATAGCCGAATCTAGTCCTTGAGGGTCTTTACCACCTGCGGAAGCAAAGAATGCTTGGCCACCGCCACCACCTTTAATTTCTTTGGCTGCTTCGCGAACAATTGCACCAGCATTCAAATCGAACTCTTTAACCAAGTTGTCAGAGAACATGATAGTCAGGTTAGCTTTTCCACCCAAATCAGCACCAGCAATAAATACCAAGTTCTCAACTTCCGATTTAAGAGAGAAAGCAATATCCTTAATGTCACCAGCAGATTTTACATTCATCTTTTTGCTGATGAAATTCACACCTTTGGTTTCTGATATTTCAGATTTTAAAGCATTCTTCACAAGCTTTAGTTGATCCTTTTGGAAAGCTTCAAGACCTTTTTTCATTTCAGAATTCTCAGAAATAAGGGCTTCGATATTTTTAAGAAGATTTTGATTCGACTTAAAAGTACGTTCAATCTCTTTAAGAGTGTTTAGTTTATCATTGATATACTTCTCAGCTTTAACAGCAGTGATTGCTTCGATACGACGAACACCTGCAGAAATAGCACCTTCTGAAGTAAATTTGAATAAGCCAATCTGACCTGTAGCTTCAACGTGAGTACCACCACAAAGTTCAACTGACTCGTTTAGTTTCACAACACGAACTAGGTCACCATATTTTTCACCGAATAAGGCCATAGCACCCAAATCAACAGCTTCCTGCATCGGAATGCCATTTTTAATCTCGCAAGTTGCATTTTCACGAATCTTCTGATTCACGATCTCTTCAACCTTAGCAATTTCCTCTTCGCTCAGTTTTTGGAAATGAGAAAAGTCGAAACGTAAATGATCAGGGTTTACCAAAGATCCTTTTTGCTCAACATGATCACCCAATACTTCGCGAAGTGCAGCGTGCAATAGGTGAGTAGCAGTGTGGTTGTTTGCAATTAACTGACGTTTATCTGCATTTACAACTGCTTTAAAAGTAAGAGTCGGATCGTTAGGTAGTTCATTAGCAATATGAATAATTAATCCCGTTTCTTTTTTTGTATCGGTGATATAGATTTTCTCGCCATTGGCTTCAATATATCCTGTATCACCCACTTGTCCTCCACTCTCGCCATAGAAAGGTGTGAAGTTGAATACCAATTGGAATAAATCTTTCCCTTTGATATTCATTTTACGATAACGCGTAATTTTTACATCAGTCGATAAATAATCGTATCCGACAAATTCTTCTTTATCGTCTTGTAATATTTCAATCCAGTCACCTGTTTCCATGGCTGTAGCCGAACGAGAACGGTTTTTCTGAGCTTCCATAGCTTCATTAAATTCTCTACGGTTCACGACAAGGTCGTTCTCTTTAAGAATTAATTCAGTTAAATCTAATGGGAAACCATATGTGTCGTAAAGTTCGAATGCAACTTTACCTTGAACAACTTTAAAGTCGTCAGCTTTCGTTTTTTCAATAATCTGATCCAGTAACTTAATACCGTTAGCAAGTGTTCTCAAGAAAGAATTCTCTTCTTCTTTCACAACTTTCTCAATTAAGTCTCTTTGCTTAATCAATTCTGGGAAATGCTTACCCATTACTTCGATAAGAACCTCAACCAAACGGTACATGAAAGGATCTTTTAGGTCAAGGAAAGTATAACCATAACGAACAGCACGACGAAGAATACGACGAATAACGTAACCTGCTTTATTATTTGATGGCAATTGACCATCGGTAATTGCAAATGAAATGGTTCTGATATGGTCAGAGATAACGCGAAGAGCAATATCTACTTCTTCGTTGTCACCATAAGTTTTACCACACATTCTGGCAATAGCCTGAATGATTGGTTGGAAAACGTCTGTATCGTAATTCGATCGCTTTTTTTGCATAGCCATGCAAAGACGTTCGAATCCCATACCTGTGTCAACATGCTGATGAGGCAAGGCTTCTAATGAACCATCGGCCTTACGGTTGAATTGCATGAAAACTAAGTTCCAAATTTCAACAACCTGTGGGTGATCCATATTAATTAAGTCTCGGCCATCAACAAGCTTTCTTTCTTCTTCTGTTCTAAGGTCGATATGAATCTCGGAACAAGGACCACAAGGACCAACATCACCCATTTCCCAAAAGTTATCTTTCTTGTTTCCATTGATGATGCGGCTAGCAGGAAGGTATTTTTCCCAATATCCAGCAGCCTCATTGTCACGCTCCATTTTATCTTCTTCGCTACCTTCAAAAACACTAGCGTATAAGCGATCGGTAGGAAGCTTTAATACATCTACCAGTAATTCCCAAGCCCAGTCAATAGCCTCTTTCTTAAAATAATCACCAAAAGACCAGTTGCCTAACATCTCAAACATGGTATGGTGATAGGTATCGTGACCTACTTCCTCCAAGTCGTTATGCTTACCTGAAACTCGTAAGCATTTTTGAGAGTTGGTAATTCTTTTGTATTTAATTGGAGAGTTCCCAAGAAAAACATCTTTAAACTGGTTCATACCAGCATTGGTAAACATTAATGTCGGGTCATCTTTAATCACCATTGCTGCTGATGATTCAATTTTATGTTGTTTGGATTCAAAGAAATCCAAAAAGGCTTGTCTGATCTCGCTAGAATTCATCTCGTATTATGTTTTAAATCAATGTGATTTTGATACTTAGCTTGCAAAGTTAGATTATTTCCTTAATTTTGCTCACATGTGCGAAGAAAAATGTGTGTTTTTCTAAAAAAAAATAATGAGAATAAACCTATGGCAAAAACCAAATATCAGTTTAATCCTGAGTCAATTAGTTACGAAGAAGTTGAAGTTAGCTTTAAGACTCGTGCATTAGATTTTTTAAAACACGTCGCTTCGAGTTTGGTTCTTGCAGTTATAATGGTTGTCATCCTCTTCAACTATTTTGGTTCACCAAAAGAACGTTCACTTATTCGTGAGAATCAAGAACTCCTAGCACATTACGAAAGATTGAATAATGAATTCAATAAAATGCGTGTTGTTCTTGGAGATCTAGAACAACGAGATGATAATATTTACCGTGTCATTTTTGAAGCGGAACCAATTCATAACAATATCCGTAAGGCTGGTTTTGGTGGTGTAAATCGCTACGAAAACTTGGAGAATCTGAAGAATTCAGACTTGGTTATTTCTACAAACAAGAAATTGGATCAACTTTCAAAATCCATTTACGTTCAAACGAAGTCCTATGATGACGTTGAGGTAATGGTTAAGAATAAGTTTAAGTTGTTGGCGGCAATTCCTGCTATCATGCCTATTGCTATAAAAGACTTTAATCGAATTTCTGCTGGTTATGGCTGGCGTGTTCATCCAATTTATAAAACGCGTATATTCCATGACGGTATGGATTTTACCGGTAAAACAGGTACGCCTTTGTATGCTACTGGTGATGCTAAGGTAAAAAGTGTTGGAACGAAAAGAGGCTATGGTAAAACCGTTGTTCTCGACCATGGTTATGGATACACAACCTTATATGCCCACTTAAATGGTTATAACGTAAAGCGTGGACAGAAAGTTAAACGTGGTGAAGTCATTGCTTTCTTAGGGAATACGGGTAAATCTACAGGACCCCATTTGCACTACGAAATAAGAAAATCAGGAAGACATGTCAATCCAATAAATTATTATTTTAACGACCTAAATGCAGATGAGTATGATCGTATGGTTGCTTTCGCTGCGAACACTGGTCAAACAATGGATTAGATTCACCTAAAAGAATTTGGCAAACATAAAAAAGAGGTGCGGAAAGTTTACCTTCAGTCCTCTTTTTGTTAACTTAGTATAAGCTTATGCAATAAGCTCTTGTCATTCTGTTCGAAATTGAGTCTACTGTGCCATATCGAGAAACTAAAATAGAAAAACTCTACTACTCCATCGGGGAGGTTGCTGAAATGTTTTCGGTAAATACGTCTCATATACGATATTGGGAAAAAGAGTTTGATATTATAAAGCCTAAAAAGAATAAAAAAGGGAATCGCTTTTTTACAAAGGCTGACATAGATAATTTTCACTTGATATACCATTTAGTAAAAGAAAGAGGAATGACTCTGAGTGGTGCTAAATTGAAGTTGAAGGAAAATAAAGAGGATACCCAGAATAATTTTGATGTGGTAACCAGACTTCAAGAGATTAAAACACTTCTTCTAGAGATGAAAGAAATGATCTAGAATTTCTTATCAGAATATAACCCTTAAATTTATTAGAATTGAAAGTAAAAGATATAATAGCTTCGATAGAAGAAATTGCTCCATTATCTTATCAGGAGTCCTATGATAATGCAGGTTTAATTGTTGGTGCTTACGATTGGGATATTACTGGTGCATTAATTTGTTTGGATGTCGTCGAAGAAGTTGTTGAGGAGGCTATTGAGAAAGGATTAAATCTAATCATATCTCATCATCCTATTGTTTTTAAAGGCTTAAAACGCTTTAATGGGAACAATTATGTGGAACGGACGGTGATGTTAGCTATTCAAAATAATATTGCCATTTATTCGGCACATACCAATTTGGATTCTGTAAAAGGTGGTGTGAGTGATAAAATGTGTGATATACTCGGTTTAAAAAACCGTAAAATATTAGAACCAGTAAGTGAAGATTTAAAGAAACTGGTCACTTATGTACCATCCGATAAAGCTGAAATGGTGCGTAAGTCATTATTTGAAGCTGGAGCAGGGCAAATTGGAAATTACGACTCTTGTAGTTTTAATTCTAAAGGAGATGGGACTTTTAAGGCAAATGAAGGAACAGAGCCTTATGTAGGAAAACAGGGGGAATTGCATTATGAGCAAGAAACTCGCATTGAAACCATTTTCCCAAAACACTTACAAGGAAAAGTAATTGGAGCTTTACATCGTTCTCATCCATACGAAGAAGTTGCTTACGATATTTATTCATTAGAGAATAAAAACAATCAAGTTGGTTTGGGTATGATTGGTGAGTTGGAAGTTTCTATGGATAGTAAAGAGTTTCTTTTAAAGCTAAAGGAGCTATTTCATTGTGGAGCTATACGACATACATCTATAACTAAGGATAAAATAAAAAAGGTTGCTCTTTGCGGAGGTAGTGGTAGTTTTTTATTGAGGAAAGCGAAGGCCTTGAAAGCCGACATTTATATAACAGGAGATTTTAAATATCACGAGTTTTTCGATGCCGAAGGAAAGATTATCATCGCAGATATCGGACATTATGAAAGTGAACAGTTTACTAGAGAGATTTTTTATGAGATAGTTACAAAAAAATTCCCTAACTTTGCAGTTCGTATCTCAGAGATAAATTCGAATCCAATAAATTATTTGTAAACATATGACAACACAAAATCCAAAAGCTGCAGATTTAAAGGATATTTCAGTTGAAGAAAAATTGCGTGCACTGTACGAAATGCAAAGTATTGATGCTGAGGTTGACAGAATTAAAACGCTAAGAGGAGAACTTCCTTTAGAAGTTCAGGATTTGGAAGATGAAATTGTGGGGCTTGACACCAGGATTAGTAATCTTAACACTGAAGTAAGTGACCTTGGTGATACTATCACTAAGAAGAAACAAGAGATAAAAGAAGCTGATTTATTGATTAAAAAGTACGAGGCTCAGCAGTCTAACGTTCGAAATAATCGTGAATTTGACTCAATCTCTAAAGAAATTGAATTTCAAAAACTTGAAATTGAATTGTGCGAAAAGCGTATTAAAGAATTCACAGCAGAGGTCGCTAGCAAGAAAACACAGATTGAAAGATCAAATGGTGTATTAACTGATAAAAAAGTTGATCTTGAAGCTAAAAAGAATGAGTTGGATGCTATCGTTTCAGAAACTCAACTTGAAGAAGATAAGTTGAATGAGAAATCAGATGCATACAAAACTAAAATTGAGGATCGTTTAATTAAGGCTTATACTCGTATTCGAGGTAATGCTCGTAATGGTCTTGCAGTAGTTACTGTTGAGCGTGATGCTTGTGGGGGTTGTTTTAATAAAATTCCACCTCAACGTCAGATGGATATCCGTACTCGTAAGAAAATTATTGTATGTGAATATTGTGGTCGTGTTTTAGTTGACCGTTATATCGTAGATTACGATAATAGTCTTGAAAAAGCTGATATTGAAGCAGCAGCAGCTAAGCCAAAGAGAAGAACTCGCAAAACAAAAGCGTAAGTTTTACTTAGATATTACAAAGGCCATCGAATTTCGATGGCCTTTTTTTGTATGCGGTATTTGTAAATTTATTTTGAAAATGAGACATTAGTTTGTTGGAGTGATTAATCCTGTTTCACTAATATTTAATTTAGCTTCAGGAATATCACTAAGAGTTAACTCTTTTAATTTTAAAGCAGCTTTATGCTGTTTGTCAATTCGTGTACCTAGGCCCTTAATTTGCTTACAAGAAATAACTTCAGCTTTTTTAAATTCACCTTTATTATTGGTATAAACTTTTACAATAGAAGCTAAGCCATTAATGCCTGAAACCTTCATTCTACTGTATGTACAAAAGTTACCTAAACTATAGATAATGAAACGATCTTTATAAAGATCAACAGCTCTTAAAACATGCGGCCCATGTCCAAAGATCACATCAGCGCCAGCGTCAATCATTTTTCTGGCAAACTCATATACATTACCTCGGTCTTCACCTAAAAAGATTTCTCTTTCTCTTGTAAGGTGTTCGTATTTAGAGCCTTCTGCTCCGCCATGGAAAGAAACCACGGTTATATCACACCTGTCATTAAGTGAGCTTACAATTCGTTCGGCTTCTTTTAAATTATTTAAATCGCAAGTTCCTCTAATAGGTGCGAAGGCGCAAAATCCGAATTTAACGCTATCGCGTTCAATAACAATACTGGGATATTCTAATAATCCAACATGATTTAATCCAGCATCTTCAATTTGTTTGATGGTATTTAATCTTCCAGGAACACCTAGGTCTCCTGAATGATTATTAGCCATACTCAGTATGTCAAATCCTGCATCTACAATATGCTTAAAAAGAAAATCGGGACTACGAAAAGCATAGCAATTTGCAGTGTCTCGACATCTTTTTGTAATGGGTAATGAATTGGAAAAAGTTCCTTCCAGATTTCCAAAACTGATACTCGCATTGCTTATGAGAGGATAAAGTCCTTTCATCAGATTATCACCATTTTGAGGTGGTAAATATTTTGGGTGAGGAAAGTTGGTGCCAAGCATGATATCCCCAACTCCAATAATGCTTACGAGATCTTCACTAACTTGTTTTTGAATTGAATCCGACGTGATGATTATACTATCTTGTGCAGGTGTTTTTGATGTTATTTCCTGCGATAAAAGAGACGATGGATTCGAAAGTAGAATTGCAATTATTAAAAGGAAAGTTAGTCTCATAAAGGATTATTATAATTATGTAATTAATTTTAGAAACATCTTAAATTGTTGTTTCTATAGTCGTACGGATTTACATTAGTTCTATTTTAGATAGCTAGCTGTACAATGCTATTAGAATTTGTATACGGTAATATAAATAGATCTATGTCGTAAATGTAATAATCGCTTAGCGAAAATTACAATCTATAGGGTATTAATAATAGTCTTATATTTTTAGTGCGAATACAAAAGTTAAAGGGAGAACAAAATCCCCCTTTTTTATAATTTTGCAATATGCAAATTGAATCATTAACAGAAATTGAGAAATTGAAAGCTCAGGAGGAGTCTTTCTATATTTACTTCTCCTCACCTAAGTGTGGTGTTTGTCAAATACTAAAGCCGAAACTATTGAGCTTTATGAAGGATAATTATCCTAAGATACAGGCTTATCGGGTTGATACTGCTTTAAATCCAGATATAGCAGCTCAATTAGGTTTCTATACAAATCCTAGTGTCATAATTTATTTAAATGGGCACGAATACCTTAGGAGATCTCGTTCCATAAGTCTGCTAGAGCTAGATGAAAACTTAGCTCGACCTTATAAATTTATGTGTTGAATTAATTAGTAAGTTCCTATATTCAGCATTACTAGTGGGCAAGCTTGCTCAGTAATAATACCATTTGCACGTGCTTTAGTTTCAAATTCTGGATTTTCTGTTCCAGGAGGAAATAAGATGCGTTGTGGTTTTAAGCTGATTATATAATCGTAATAACTTAATTGATTTTTTGCAGATAAATAAATAGCTACAGTATGAATATTAGTTAGATGAGGAAATCCTGTTTCAAATTTCACAGTGTAAGCAAGTCCTTCTTTATTACCTATTGCATAAGTTCTTATTTTATGCTCTTTTAAAAGCTTAATGCACTTATTTGAGTACCGTTCCTTGTTTATACTAGCGCCAATAACCAAAGTTGTTTTCATCTTAAAAGCTTAAAGGTTTGTATTTTGTTTCTACTTGAATATACAAAATATTTAGCATAAGTAAAAAGCACTCTTGTAATTTGTATGGAAATGAGCTGATTATTTTTTTTGTATTAGAACAGTCGCATAAGCCGAAACACCATCTTCAACGCCTACAAAACCAAGCTTTTCGGTTGTCGTTGCTTTTATAGCTAAATCTTCTATATCGATTCCCATAACACGAGCGAGCGTTTTTTGCATCTCTGGTATATGAGGATTTATTTTAGGTTTTTGTAGAGCTATGGTAGAGTCTATATTGCCAATAGTAAAACCTTTAGTTGCGATTATTTCAACTGTTTTCTTTAGTAATATTTTACTATCAATACCTTTTAGTTCAGCTGATGTGTCTGGGAAATGGTATCCTATATCTCTCATGTTTGCAGCGCCTAATAAGGCGTCACATATGGCATGGATCAAAGTGTCTCCATCAGAATGCCCGACACTTCCTTTATGATGATCTAATTGAATGCCTCCAAGCCAAAATTCTTCATCTTCTGCTAATTTGTGAACATCGTATCCAAATCCTACTTTAATTTTCATCGTTCGTTTTTTATTTTGAGACAAAGAGTATACATGAGCATTACTCTGTCTTGAAATGTGTAAATGCAAAAAATCCTCATTACTCATGAGGATTTTAAAGGTATATAATTTTAGTTTATCTTCAGTTTGATTTCTAGTCGATATTGGCAGAAATTGAAACTCTTAGTGTGTTTTGTAGTGGATCGTTTTGACTAGATGGGATCAAATAAGAAAAATCGAGATCAAACATACTCAGTTTAACGCCTATACCAGCTGTATAAAATTTGCGATTCCCTTTGTTTTCATTTTCGTGGAAATATCCTGTTCGAACAGCAAATTGATTTTGATACCAATATTCAAGTCCTAAGCTCCAAGTAATTTCTTCGAATTCTTCACTCATACCATTAGGAGCATCTGAAAATGAATTGAAAATACCAGTTATAACACTTTTATCGTTTTTATTTGAACCAATATTATCGTCATTGTCTTCAATTTTTCTACCAGATGAACTTGGAACGAGTAATTTATTCATATCTAGGGATGCAGTGATTGAATTGTATTGGTCGATTTGATGTTTGTAAGATGAACCAATTCTCAAATTCGTAGGAATAAACTCTTTATCACTATCGTCAGAATAACTAATTTTTGAACCAATATTGGAGATGTTTACACCCCAAGACCATACAGATGGGTTACGAGATGAACCATATTCTTTTCTATGATATACGGATATGTCGGCAGCAAATGCATTTGCCGATTTTGAAACATTATCGTAGGCTCCTTGCGAGATATCTGAAAAGATATAGCGGAAAGCAATTGCACCAGAAAAATTATTACCTAAACGACGAGAATAAGCAACATCGAATGATAATTCGTATGGATTCTTTTTTATTGCAGTTTCTTCTGCCGTATTTTGAAAATAGATTTCTCCAAGAGAAAAATATCTAAATGATGCAGCGATGGTTTGATATTTATCTAAGCTATAATAACCTGTAAGATAAGATAAACTCATATCATCAATAACTTCTCTTAGCCAAGGTGTATAGGAGACTCCAATCCCAGCTTTGCTGTCTGTGAAACTATATTTGGCAGCATTCCAAAACATCGAATTCAGATCAGGACTAGTAGCAACTCCGGTGTTACCCATTGCACCAGCGCGGGAATCAGGAACAATAGAAAGAAAAGGCACAGCTGTTGAAATATAGTTCGCCCCTGTTACTGATGTTTCTTGAGCGTTAGCTTTGTTTAATAAGGTAAAAAGAGCAAGAATGCATAGTGCTCCAGATAAGGTTCTTTGAATCTTCATGAGGTAAAGGTTATTTTAGATCTACAAATATATCATAATAACTGCAATTACTTGTTTTTATTATTTAAGGATAACTAATTTTTGAAATTTATTTGCAGTTTTACCATCTTCTGTTCGAAGTTTGACTCTGTAAAAATAAACACCTCTACCAATATTGTCTCCAAAATCATCTTTCCCATCCCAATTTATTGGGCCAACTCTGAAACCATTTGTGTTAATTGATGTTTCAATTGTTTTTACAAGTCTGCCCGAAACTGTTAATATTTGAATTAAAACTTCAATTTCGCCACCAGGCTGATTGTGTTCAAAATAGAAGTTTGTATTGGTTGTAAAAGGGTTGGGATAATTAAGAAGGTGCTTAATAGCTAATTTTGCATCTTTAGCGACTACAAAATCAAGTTGATCCTCTGAAGAGTTATTTGCATTGTCCCAAATTTTTAAATTAAGTTCATGTTCACCTTCTTCAATATTCGAAAGTTGGTAAGTTATTTGCCCCTTTTGATAACTATCTAAATCTGATTGATAATGATCGTTTAATTCAATCTCCTTATCTTTATTTTGGTCGATTGTTGCTACAATATTGTGACCAGTAGTTGTTCCAATAGTATTTATTCCACTTGAATCTTGAATCATTGCAAGTAGGAGGGGCGAGTTGTTTGTCGTCCCACCATTTACAAACTGTTCGTCATTCATGTAAAGTTCAATCTCAGGGCCAATTTTGTCATTTATATTTTCTTCATTCGATCCTCCAACAATTATGGAATTGTTGTAACCGCCCGCAGTGGTTGTATTGTTCATTGCGAAATATTGGATTTTCCCATTGCCATAGTCAATATTAATATCTTTTGGTACAAGAAAGCTGAAATTAAATTCGCCATTTTTGATACTGACTTTACCTGAGTAAATGGCATTGTTTTGTTCCTTATACTCAAATGGCAGGCCATCATTGCCTAATGACACTTTATTCGTAAACTGACCTAAAACAGTTGGGAAAAGTGTTCCATTAAATTGATTGAGTTTTTGCCCAGTGTTATTTTCCAGTTGTCCAGAAATTGTGATTTTGCTTAGAGCTTTTAGAGTGTCGGTTGTTTGATTAATATCAATATCATTAAGCTTAAGAGTGGTAACGGTTTCTTTAGGATAGTTTAATTTTAAGGCAGGATCTCCCAATAAAGTGAAATTACGTTTATTTGTACTTGATCCGCTTGAATTCTTTGTAAGCCTCATAACATCTCCCAATCTCAGATTTTCATTGTTATTATCAGTTGAGAAAACGTGCCTGTAAAAGTTCTGATTTAAATAGAAATTTGGGGTAGAGTATACTAAACGAGTTGTTGTAAATAATCCAATTCCACCGCCATTATTGCGTAGAAATATTCTTTCACCAGCCGATAGTTTCTGGTATTGATCGAAACGACTAAATTCACATGTCGCAGTCATAAATAAAGGAAGATATTTCTCATTTTTCCATGAATCAATGTCTTCCACCATCATTATTCTTTCATGAGCTAATCCATTTTCATTCCCATGTCCGGTATAATTAACAATTAAGCATCCTCTGTTTATATTATCTTCAATTTGCCTATTTACTCCAGGGTAGCGGTCTCCTGCAGATGTCGATTCTTGTTTAAAATCATCTAGAAAAATACGATGAATTCTGTATTCCGGATTACTATCTTCTAGCTGAATGGCTAATCTATTTGCATCCCGCATATGAATGTTATTGTCTTCATCATCGCCAATAAAGCTAATTGAGGTTTGCCATTTCCCTAGGTTTTCACTTTTGTTGTAATTTAAAATTTTGGATGTTACAGTTTGTGCTTCTTCGGTTGTATTAACGGGTAATCGGCCTATGCCTATATCAACCAAGCCTGTGGCTTCACCTTCGTTATCATCTAATAGTCCAAAGAAATCATCGGTAACGAATGATTGAGTAGGAGATAAGGAGTAGATGGATTGGTAAGTTGGAATTTTATTTGTGTTAGTTTGACTATCTAGCTTATTGTCATAAGAGCCATCACCAAAAAGGAGTAAGTATTTGGGCATATCTTCTTCACTTGATGCTCTGTCGTAGAACATTTTCACAAAATTTCGAATTGCGGATACATCAGCAGTTCCAGATGAAAATTCATTATAAATACTTTCTGTGCTAACCAATGACACCTTAAGTTGATCTTTAGTTTTGTGAAAATCAGCTAACTGGTTGGCATAATTCATAAACTTAGGATGACTCACAATAATTAAATCACTCGCAGACAATGCATGTAAGTTTTGATTTTTAATATTCTGGATAAATTTTGGTGTGGGAAACTTTGAGTCTAGATCGAATGTAACTAATTCTTTCAATTCATTTTGAGCCACATTAATATTGGCTATATTTCCTTCTAGTTTTATCGTAAGTTGTTTTACTTCTGATGGTTTTGTAACATCCCACACGATTGTATTTGTGTTTGCATTTTTTAATTTGAAATTTACAATATTGTTAATACCTACGGTTCTACTGTCGCGAAATGCTAATTGCTCACCTTCGAATTGTAGCTGACATCTTGCATTAATACGTATATAATCCAACCAAGCTATTGATGACGCAGAACCTTTATCATATTCTAGTTTAATATTGAATTGATCTTTTGTAGCAGAAAAATTAGTGAAGCGTTGTCTTTTTTGTGAGGCATAAGTTGAAGAATAACTGCCTGTATTTACTGCTGAAATATTGATTTCTCCAATATTATTGCCACCAGAGCTTAAGATGAATTTAGTATCTGAAGATGAACGTCCAGCTACATGTGTGTTTATGCTAATATTTTCGTTTGTATTAAGATGCGGAAGATAAAAAGGAAATGAATATGAGGTTGTTGTATCGAATATTTTGTCAAACCATAATTGACCTGATCTGAGTAAGTTTTTAGAGTCAATGTCGACAACTCTGTAAGTATCGAAATTATCGACAACTATATTTGGAATAAGCTCATTACTAACTTGTGTAATAAGTGGAGAAGCGCTTTTATCTGATGTTAAGAAATAGTGAGAGTTGTTACTGTAGAGATGATTTTCATGAACGAACTCATTATTTATTTCATCATATATCCAAGATCGAGGACCTTTCGCATAAAAAAGAATGTAATCACCTTTGTTAAATGTCCCATCACTTCCCTTCGACATATAGATATGATTCAAAACAAGATCATCAACTTTTATTGCACTGTTCATTTTTGGAAGCATACCACCTCCAGAACCGTATACGCGTATATTAGCTGGATTTTCAATTCCCATGTCAAGAAGCTGTTGGTAGGTTATTTTATGAATAGCTGTTGTATCCACACTAATTTTTGCCCAATAACCACTTGCTAATACAGAATTGTGTATATAAGATGATTTAACTCCTGATTTAGTGTTACGAATTGTTGTTTCTTGTGTGAGTTTAATTCTGAATTCTATTAATTTTTCTAATCTTCCATTTGAAGGATTTTTTCGGATTGGTAGAAACTTAACCTGAAGGTATTTTTGCTTTTTTATTCCAGCTTTATTTGATTTGAGAGATATTTTATTGAAAATATTATCAGTATCTATTAGCGCCGTTTCTTGCTGGGTTAGGTCTTCATAAACTGTTTCAATTAGAGAAATAGAATAGTCGGTTAGATTATTTTCAATTTTTAGATTTTCTGAGAAGAAAGGAAAAATGTTTTGGTCCCCTTCTAAATAGGCACCTTCGAAATTCAAGACTTTAGTCGATTTTCCATCGGGTGAGAAAATTTTTGTTGTTGTCCATTTTAGGTTGAACTTTTTCTCGTTTTGAGCAAAACAATAATATGATGTAATTATTAATATAAAAGTTAGGAGTTTACGCATTGTTAATTATATATAAGGCCAATTAATTTAAAGAATACGATTGCAAACGAACTGTGAATATATTCATAATTTAGATGAAGAAATAATTGTGCTGTTTTCAAGTGTGTATTTGTTTGATTTTATTGGCTAATGTGTTTTGATATAAGGTTATAGTGGCTAATGTGTTGGATAATTATATAAGTGAAATGTGATAAGATGTATAAAATATATAAAAAAGTAAAATTCGATACAATAAGTTCTATATAGTTTTAGTTATATTTGTTGGGTGAAGTCTATCATTTTTTTGACTAAAGTCTATTTTTCTTTAATTACTGAAGAATTTGAATCTATTTTAAGTTCTTATCCTTAAGTTATTTTTGACTAAAAGAAAAATATTGTTTCGATTTTACTGCAAGCATATTGTTCATTAGTGCTGAGTGTTGTGTGAGTAGAAATTAGTTGATATTATGAGGATTGTTTTTCATGATTTGAAATCTATTTCTTAATCGAAATTGTTTGATGATTGATATTTAAAATATAGTGTAAACCGAATTGATATTTTGAGCTGTACTTAATTCCAATTCATATTGGAATCATTTATTAGAGTAAAAAGAAAATTTAATCATATGAAATCGAATTTATTATTTTCCGCTTTCGCAATTGCTTTATTGCTTTTTTCATCTTGTTCTAAGATGAAAAATATCATGGGTAAGGAAGAACGTTCGTCTGCAACAGGTTGGGCTTATAATGATCCTGAGAATGGAGGGTTTGAGTACAAAAAAGGATACGAACAGAAAACAGGACCTGGTTTGGTATTTGTTGAAGGGGGAACCTTTGTTTTGGGACGTACGCAAGATGATGTTATGTTTGAATGGAACAATATGCCTCGTCGAGTTACAATACCTTCTTTTTATATTGACAAGTCAGAAGTGAGAAATGTCGATTATAGAGAGTATCTACACTGGACGAAACGTGTTTTTGTGGATTATCCTGAGGTTTATAAAAAAGCATTGCCTGATACAATGGTTTGGAGATCGGAGTTAGCTTACAACGAGCCTTACGTGAATAATTATTTGCGTCATAAAGCGTATTCGGAATATCCTGTTGTCGGCGTATCATGGGAGCAAGCATCTGATTTTTGTGAATGGCGTACCGATCGTGTAAATGAGAGAATTCTTATTGAGAAGGGGATTTTGAAAGAAAATCCTGATCAAAGAAATGAAGATAACTTTAATACACAAGCCTATTTAATGGGACAGTATGAAGGTGTTGTTGGAACAAATCTTAAAGATTTAAATCCTGACAACGAAGAACGTCGTGTTCGTTGGTCAGATGGAATTTTATTGCCTAAGTATCGTTTACCTTCTGAAGCTGAGTGGGAATATGCTGCATTAGCAACTATCGGAAACTCTATAGATGAACGCATTGGAGAGAAAAAGATGTTTCCTTGGACTGGGCATTGGCTTAGAAATGAAGATAAGAAAAACAGAGGGCAGATGATGGCTAACTTTGCTAGAGGTCGAGGTGACTTTATGGGTTCAGCTGGAGCTCTTAATGATGCCGGTGATGTAACGGTTCCTGTTGAGTCTTATTGGCCAAATGACTTCGGCTTGTTCTGTATGGCTGGTAATGTGAATGAGTGGGTTGCTGATGTATATCGTCCACTATCTTCTTATGATGTTGCAGAATTTAACCCATATAGAGGTAATGTCTTTAAAACACCATTGCTTGATGAAGAAGGGAATGTCGCTGAAAAAGATAGTTTAGGACGAATTCGCTACCGTCAACAAAGAGATGAGGAGTTAGTAAATCGTGTAAATTATAGAACAGCAGATAACCGAAACCATAGAGATGGTGATTTAGCTTCGAGTGTTGTTTCAGAAAATGAATGGTCTAATGACGAGCTTCGTACTAAAGGTTCATCATTAATGTATATTAATGCACAGGGTGTTGATAATAAGAATTTTAACACTTTGATTAATGATGAAGCACGTGTGTATAAAGGTGGTTCATGGAAAGATAGAGCATTTTGGTTATCACCAGGAGCACGTCGTTTCCTTGATCAAAAGAGTTCACGAGATGATATTGGTTTCCGTTGTGCTATGACACGTGTTGGTTCACCAATTGAAGGAAAGTAAAAGCACTTATATAATTAGATTTACCCCATCGTGATAAACGATGGGGTTTTTTATTGGATTTTTTTTAATTTCGCTAGTCAATTTCAAGCTCATTATATGAATATTTCAGAGATCTATACGCTATTCAAAAAGTTTCCAATTGCTGTTACTGATAGCAGAAATGTATGTTCAGATTCAATTTTCTTTTCTTTAAAGGGAGCCAATTTTAATGGAAATAAGTTTGCATTAAGCACACTCGAAAAAGGTTGTCGTTATGCGATAGTGGATGAAAAAGAGTATGCTATTGACGATCGGTTTATTTTGGTTGATGATGTTTTAACCTGTTTGCAAAATTTAGCACGGGAACATAGGAGACAGCTTGGTATCCCGATTCTTGCCATTACAGGAACTAATGGAAAAACAACAACTAAAGAGTTGGTCAATGAAGTTCTGAAAAAAAAGTACAAGACATTAGCGACTCAAGGAAATTTTAATAATCATATTGGAGTCCCATTAACACTTTTGTCGATGGATTCTGATACGGAGTTTGGCATTGTAGAGATGGGTGCTAATCATTCTGGCGAGATAAAATTACTTTGCGAAATAGCTGAACCTAATTATGGAATAATTACTAATGTGGGCAAAGCACACCTCGAAGGCTTTGGTTCGTTTGAGGGTGTAAAAAGGACTAAGAAAGAGCTATTCGATTATTTATCTAAGCATGATGGCGAAGTGTTTGTAAACTGCGAAAATGAGCATTTAATTGGAATGTTGAATGAACAGAAGAGTTTGTTCTATGGGAATTCTGAAAAAGCATTTTCTAAGGCCCGATTTTTAACAGCTGAGCCAAAACTTATCATTGAGCTTCGATCACCTATTGGGAAATTATATATAAAAACACATTTGATTGGAGCTTATAATTTCGAGAATGTTTTAGCTGCTGTAACTCTAGGGCGATATTTTAAAATTGATGAGATCGCCATAAAACAGGCATTGGAAAATTATCAACCAAGTAATAATCGATCGCAGATGATGAAAACGGATAAAAATGTTTTGTTTTTAGATGCGTATAATGCTAATCCAACTAGTATGCGAGCGGCTATAGAAAACTTTGCTAGTATGAAAATGAAGAATAAGTTTCTCATTTTGGGTGATATGCTGGAGTTGGGTGAAGATGCAGAAAATGAGCATCTTGATTTGCTGAACTTATTGAATGAAAAGGAATTATTTAATACTTTATTGGTAGGGAATATCTTTTCGAACTTATCTTCTTCATATAATTTCGAAAGTTTTGAATCAGTTGATAAGCTGTTAACCTATATAAAGAGGCTTGAACTGAAAGATAAGTACATTTTAATAAAAGGTTCTAGAGGAATAAAACTTGAAAAGCTTATTGAACAATTATAAAAGATGAATATAGCTTGGGTTTATTTATTGATTGCAGGGCTTTTTGAAGCCGCTTGGGCGATAGGATTAAAATATACTCATGGCTTTTCTCGTTTATGGCCAAGTGTATTTACGATTATAGCAATGGGAGTCAGTTTATATTTTTTAGGTTTAGCTCTTAAAAATTTGCCCGTTGGAACAGCTTATGCGGTTTGGACTGGGATAGGTGCATTTTTAACTGCTATTCTTGGTATTATTCTTTTTGGAGAGAGTGTTCATTTTGCCAGAATATTCTTTTTATTCCTGTTATTGGTTGCCATAATAGGTTTGAAGTTTACAGCTAGATGAGCTAAGTTTTCTAGAAAGTAAGATCTGAAAATTTCTTTTTATTCTGGATAAAATAATCAGCAATAATACTTCCCTTATAAATTTCGTTATGAAATTCTGTTGTGCTTAATGGGTTTATAACTCTTCTTTTTTCACGTAACAGACTTAAATTACTATAAAATGAATAGTGAGCTTTTATTACGGCCATAAAATTGTCGAATTCAAAGCTAACAAGAAACTTCAAGCCTGCGACGCCATCTAATATCATTCTTAGCAATAGGGTCGTAAGCAGTTTTTCAGAAGGTAAGTTTTTATATAGCATATAAAGGTTATTTCTGAAATTAAGATGTAATTTACGAGAGCTATGGTTAGGGAGTGTTGCTCCGCCAACATGATAAACAGTACTGTCAGGGTGACAAACAATACGGTAACCTCTGTTCTTAATTCTCCAGCAAAGATCAATTTCTTCCATATGCGCGAAAAAATCACCATCCAGACCTCCATGTTTCTTATATATATCTGATCGAATAAAAAGAGCTGCACCACTAGCCCACATAACATCAGCAAGCCTGTCATACTGTCCAGAGTCACTTTCAATGGTATCAAACACCCTGCCTCTGCAAAATGGGTAACCTAAATGATCGATATAACCACCAGAAGCACCAGCATATTCAAATTCACTCTTATTATTAAAAGCTTTAATTTTGGGTTGTGCGGCAACGATATCAGATTCTTTTTCGAATAATTCATAAATCGGGTCAAGCCAATTTTCACTAACTTCAACGTCTGAGTTTAAAAGAACGAAATATTCATAATCAAGTTGAGCTAAAGCTTTGTTGTAACCTTCGGCAAAGCCATAATTTTCGTCGAGAATAATGGTTTGCAGATGTGGGTATTCATTTTTTAAAAAGTCAATTGAATCATCAGTGGAATCATTATCTGCAATAACGACATCCGCCCATTCTCTATTTGAGAATTTTGTAACCGAAGGTAGAAATTGTTCTAATAATTTCTTTCCATTCCAATTGAGGATAACCACTGCAATTTTATTCATGACTTTGTATAGGCTTGATGTGAATGATAAGCTAAATATAGCTAAATGATCTATGAATTATGTTTGTGTTTCCATCTTTTGTGAGACCATAACCAGTAAGAAGGATTTTCTTTGATTATATCTTCGAGCATACGAGTGTGTAATTCAGTGATTTCGTTTTCTTCTGTCTCCCTTGGCTCGTTGGTAATTGGAATGAATTCGTATTCGTAATAGCCACGTTTTATCTTAGTCATTTTTGTGTATATAACAGCTTGATCAAGTTTTTTGGCAATTCTTTCAGCTCCTTGCAGTATTGGCGTGTCCTGATTCAAAAAGTTTGTCCAGTAATGCAGGCTTTTCCTGTTGGGCGTTTGATCACCAATAAAGGCGGTCATGGTAAAGTGACCTTCATTTTTATGTTTTATCATGGTTCGGAGAGTATCATTCTTAGCTAATGTCTGAGCTCCGAAACGTTCTCTGATTTTAATATACATATCATTAAAAACCTTGTTGTGTAAAGGCTTATAAATGGGTAAGAAATCTCCGATGTTATAAGTTGCAAAAGAGCTGAGCCACTCCCAATTACCGTAGTGACCGGTAACAGCAATAATACTCTTATTGTTACTTATATACGGTTTTAGAAAATCAGGGTTTTTACAGACGCAGCGCTTCAATATTTCTTTTTGACTAATATTCCATAGTTTAATGGTTTCTATGAAGGAATCGCAAAAATGGTGATAGAATTCTTTACGTATTTTTCTTATTTCTTCTGGAGATTTCTCTGGGAATGAATTTTTTAAATTCTGATTAACCACTTTCTTTCTGTAAGCCAAAACTCTATAAGTGATAAAAAATACGAAATCCGAGAATATATATAATACCCATAGAGGTAAAAAACTCAAGAAACGACAAAAGGCATATCCTAAATAAGAGAAAAATAGTGTCATAAATTGATTTATTTTGGATGATTTAGTTGTGTTATTGTAGCATGAATTTCTGAACACAATTCTTGAATTCGCTAAAGTTATGAGAATTACTTGCAATAATCTCTTGTCCGAAAATAAATTTATCCCCGCCATTAAAATCACAAACCTTACCTCCAGCTTGTTGTACCAAAAAGGCGCCTGCTGCTACATCCCAAGATTGAAGGCCATATTCATAAAAAGCATCGAATCGACCACATGCTACATAAGCTAGATCTGTTGCTGCTGATCCAGGACGACGGACACCTTGAGAATTAATGCATAAATATTTGAGCAATTCCATATACTGATCCAATTGCTCGAAATTGTGATATGGAAATCCCGTTCCAATTAGACTTGTTTCTACAGTTTTTGCTTTTGAGACGTGTATGGTTTTCCCATTTAAATATACTGGAGCTCCTTTCCAAGAATAAAAACATTCGTTTAAGCTAATTTCATAGACCACTCCGAGAACGATTTTATCATCTTCTTTAAGAGCAATACTCACAGCAAAAGGAGATAAGCCATGAATATAGTTTGTTGTTCCATCTAATGGATCAATAATCCAATTGTAATTTTTTCCGGTTTCAGTTTCAGTACCTTCTTCTGCAATAAAACCTGCCTCTGGAATAAGGGGCTTCAAAGCCTCAATGATTTTAGTCTCAGAAGTTTTGTCTACATACGTGACAAAATCATGTGTTCCTTTTTGCTCAATAACATTAGCATCGATTTTATTTTGTTGACTCTTTATAAAAGAGCCAACTTCTATTGCTATTTCTTGAGTTTGTTTGCAAATTAATTCCAGATTTATCATGAGATTCTAGACTTGGTTTAATGATTTAAACAAGTTTAAATTTAAAACTTTTTTCATCGATAAGTTTAACTTTTACATTTCCATTGTCATTTATCTCTGATAAGTTAGCCTCAGCTATTTTGTTGCTTAGGTTAGGGTTGTATTCAGTCTCAACTTTAATGTAGTTCTCAGTAAAACCATACATGATTCCATTATTATTGTAATCTTCAAACAAGACTTTTGCATTTGTTCCAATAAAACTTTCATTAAAAGCTCTGAGTTTCTTTTCAGAGAGAATTTGAAGCATTTTAGCTCTTTTCTTTTTCTCTTCTGGAGCAACAACTTCTTTTATCTCCATTGCTTTAGTTCCTTGTCTTTCTGAATATGGAAAAACGTGGAGTTGTGAAATGGGTAGTTCATTAATGAAATTATAGGCATCGAGAAAATCTTCTTCTCTTTCTCCTCGACTACCTGCAATAACGTCAACACCAATAAACGCATCAGGCGTAAGCGTTTTAATCTTCTCAATTCGTTGAGCAAATAGCTCTCGATTGTAGCGACGTTTCATCAGTTTAAGTACATGATTGGAACCAGCTTGTAATGGTATGTGAAAGTGGTTGACAAACTTTTTAGATTGAGAAACAAATTCGATAATTTCATTACTTAAAAGATTCGGCTCGATTGATGAAATACGGAACCTTTCAATACCATTTACTTTTTCCAGTTTCTTAATTAAATCGAAAAAACTCTCTTGAGTACTTTGTCCAAAGTCACCAATATTAACACCAGTTAGAATAATTTCTTTAGCGCCTTGCTCGGCTACTTTTTCAGCCTCTTTTACAGTGTCTGCAATACTCATATTGCGACTCCCGCCACGTGCAAAAGGAATGGTGCAATAGGTGCAAAAATAGTCACAACCATCCTGAATTTTTAGGAAACAGCGTGTTCTGTCACCCATAGAGTACGAAGCTTGGAAATCTTTTACCGATTCAACTTCACAAGGGTGCATTTCTCCTGTGCCCTTTTTTTCCAGATGGTCAATATATTTATGGATATTGAATTTTTCATTAGTTCCTAAAACTAAATCAACACCTGGTATTTCTGAAATTTCTTGAGGTTTTAACTGTGCGTAGCAACCAATGACAACAACAAAAGCATTTGGGTTTGTCTTGATGATTTTTTTTATAGTTTGTCGACATTTCTTGTCAGCCTGATCAGTAACCGAACAGGTGTTGATGACATATATATCAGCTTTTTCAGATGGTTTTACCATCTCGAATCCGACTTCTTTAAATGAACGACCTATGGTTGATGTTTCTGAAAAATTTAATTTGCAGCCTAGTGTGTAAAAAGCGACTTTCTTCCCTTGTGACATGTTTTCTTCTCCTTTTGCTGATAAAATATTGGTACGCGTTTTAAAACAACATAATCTAAATGATTTAGTGTTTTGACTCCATCTTAATTTTCACCTATCGTATTCTGGTTGATAATCAGCTAGGTTGTGATAATCTGAAAATAAAAAGAACTACTTCAATAGATGAAATAGTTCATTGTTTATGAATCTGTTGCAAAATTAGAAAAAAGAATCAACTATGCTATAACTTTTGGACTAGAGTATTCTTGGTAGAGTTGATGAATAATACCGTCAGAGACTCCAATTTTTGGAATTTGAATCACATTTGAATTAGCCCATTCCATTATGCTCAGGAAAATAGTTGCTGCAGGAATTATCACATCAGCGCGATCAGGATTCATATCGTAGTTAATCATTAGATCATCGTAAGACATGCTATTGAATAAAGAATGAATTTCTTTAAGTTCATGATAGCTAAGAACACGTTCTTTTCTAGGACTAGCGTATTTGAAAAGTTTATTGATATTACCTCCAGAGCCGATTAGTTCAATATTATCTTTAGATGAACAAATATCGAGTAAACATTCTTTAATACGAATAAACTCGTTAAGTGGGACACAATTTTTTAAGATCTTTATGGTTCCAACATCAAAAGAACATGAAAAGTGAGCAATGCCGTCGGAAAAGAGTGTAATCTCGGTACTGCCACCACCAACATCTACGTAAAGATAGTTTTTGTTAGGATCGAGAATGGAAGTTAGCTTATTAGAAAAGATAATGTTGGCTTCTTCTTTACCCGAAATTAAATCGATTTGAATGTTAGCTTCTTTCTTTATACGTTGAATAAGCTGAAGTCCGTTACTAGCTTCCCTCATGGCTGAAGTAGCGCAAGCGCGATAAGATTGAACCTCATGAACATCCATGAGTTTACGGAATGCAATCATGGCATCAACCATTTTTTCTTCCTTTTCAGGTGAAATTTGACTGTTAGTGAAAGTATCCGCTCCCAAACGAATGGGTACGCGTATAAGCGAAGATTTCCTTAAAAATGACTCACCATTCTTCTCAATAACATTTGTGAATAATAAACGGATGGCATTGGAGCCAACATCTATGGCGGCAAATTTTATAATCTTCATAGGGCTAAAACTTAAAGAAACAGCTTAAAACCATTGTTTTAAACTGTTTCGGTTTGCTCTAATTAAATTAAAGCATTTTTTTAAAATATCCAATATTAATTTGTTAGAGTAGTTTACTTGCTAATTCTGCTAGATAGCTACGTTCTCCTTTTACAAGATTAATATGAGCGAAAATTTCTTCATCTTTCATTTTATCAGAAAGGTAAGCGAGTCCATTCGATTTTTTATCAAGGTAAGGAGAGTCAATTTGCTCAATATCACCTGTAAAAACCATTTTAGTGCCTTCACCTGCTCGTGTAATTATAGTTTTTATTTCGTGAGGCGTTAGATTTTGAGCTTCGTCAACAATGAAAAAAGCATTTGACAAACTTCGCCCTCTAATATAGGCTAAAGGCGTAATCTGCAGTTTTTCATCTTTTAATAATTCATCGATATATAGAAACTGTTTACTGTGAACATTAAATTTCTTTTTAATGACAGCTAAATTGTCAAAAAGAGGTTGCATGTAAGGACTAATTTTTTCTTTAGCGTCACCAGGCAAATAGCCTAAGTCTTTATCTGCAAGAGCAACAATCGGACGAGCCAAATAAATCTGATCGAACTGTTCTGATAGTTGTAAAGCAGAAGCCAAGGCCAATAAGGTTTTACCAGTTCCGGCTGTTCCTGTTAGGGCAATTAAATTGATACTTGGATCAAGTAGTGCATCAAAAGAGAATGTTTGTTCCGCATTACGTGGGTATATACCATAGGCATTTGGTTTTTCAACACGCTTTATTTTTTTATCTAATGGATCAAAATGAGCAAGCGCACTGGAGTTATTATTTTTTAGAATAAAGTATCGATGTCCAGCCAGTTCATAATTCAAATTTAAATCTTCCTCAACGAGCCCTTCTTCGCCTTGATAGAGTGCAGCAATTTTTTCATCGGCAAAATTATGAATGGTCTGTATTCCAAGACTCATCATATTATCAACATCCTTAACCTGATCATTTTTAAAATCCTCAGCAGGAATACCTAAGGATTTTGCTTTCATTCTTAGGTTGATATCTTTAGAAACCAGAATTGTTGTTCTGTCTGGGTTGTCATTATTAATAAATTCTGTAATGGCAAGTATTCTATGGTCGGGAATGTTATCGTGGAAAGAAACTTTCATTTTTTCAGAAAAAGCTTTTCCCGTTTCAATAAATAATCGACCTCTGCCGTTTCCTAATGCAACACCATTACTAAAAAGGTCATCACCAGAAAGCTTATCCAGTTCACGTGTAAATTCACGAGCATGAAAATTAATTAAATCATTTCCCTTTTTGAATTTATCTAATTCTTCGAGAACTGTAATAGGAATTAATACGTCGTGTTCGGCAAATTTAAAAATTGAATTGAAATCGTGAAGAATAACATTGGTGTCTAATACAAAAATCTTTTTCTCTGTGGTCATAAGCGCGGGTATTAGAGGGTTAGTAGATAGACCAATCGCTTCATATCAAACGAAGAATTATTGAAACGAGAGAATCGTTTATCATGCTGATATTTATATAAAATATCTTGTTAAGTATTAGTAATGAAATTAACAAAAAAGTAAGGAAAATCAAGCTGAGATCTTATTTTTTAGCTTTTTTTTTTTTGCTTTGCAGAGCAAAAAACGATGAAATATGAATTATCAGGAAACTATCAACTACTTGTTCAACCAGTTACCAATGTTTCAAAGAACAGGTAAGGCTGCTTATAAGGCAAATTTGGATACCACTTTGGCTTTAGATCGCTATTTTGAACACCCACATCAAAATTTTAAATGTATTCATGTGGCAGGAACAAATGGTAAAGGCTCAGTGTCTCATACTTTAGCTTCGGTTTTGCAATCAGCTGGATATAAAGTAGGCCTATATACTTCACCACACTTACGTGATTTTCGCGAACGTGTAAAGATAAATGGTGAGATGATACCAGAAGATGCCGTGGTTGACTTTGTGGCTTCGCATAAGAAGAAGTTTGAAGAGCTCTCACCCTCTTTTTTTGAAATGACTGTTGCTTTGGCATTCGATTATTTCGCGAAAGAGAAGGTTGACATTGCCGTTATAGAAGTTGGTTTAGGAGGACGTTTAGATTCGACAAATATTATAGATCCTCTTTTATCTGTTATTACCAATATCAGCTTTGATCATACAAGTTTGCTAGGTAATTCCATACCTGTAATTGCAGGAGAGAAAGCAGGGATTATTAAAAACAATACACCAGTGGTTATTGGTGAGAAACATGAGGAATCGAAGCCTGTTTTTATAGATAAATCTAGTTCAAAGTCAGCTCCTATTTTATTTGCTGAAGATGAATATGATTTTGTAGATTCACATTTAGAAGATAATTACAGAAACATAACGTTTAAAGATTTGCATACTAGTAAGCAAATATCCTTGTCTTCTGATCTATTAGGTGTTTACCAGATAAAGAATATCAGAACAGCACTCGTCGCTATAAATCAGTTAAATCAAATTGGATTTAATTTGTCAGAAGAAATAATCAAGGAGGGTATTTCAAAAATTGTTGAACAAACATCATTACTGGGGCGTTGGCAGCGTTTAGGAGATAATCCTAGAATTATTTGTGATACGGGGCATAATGTTGCGGGTGTTTCGGAGATATTAAAACAACTAGGTTCGTTAGAATATGACAAGTTGCATATGGTTATAGGAATGGTTGACGATAAAGATATCGATGAGGTATTGAGTCTGCTGCCAAAAAATGCGGTTTACTATTTTACGAAAGCTTCTATTCCTAGGGCTTTAAATGAAGTGTTGCTAAAAGAAAAAGCAACTAAATTTCAATTAAATGGAGACACTTATGAGAATGTATCAGAAGCCCTTTTAGCAGCCAAAGCGAATGCTGACAAAAGCGATCTCATTTTTGTTGGAGGGAGTACTTTTGTTGTTGCAGAAGTTGTATAGTGTTAAAGGATGTTGTTCTAAACTTTAATAAATACCTCCAATCTATTGAAAGTAAATATAAATAGTGAAAAATATTTATATTCCAATAAGGCTTTATTTTGCTCGTTTTAGATATGTAAAAGTCTATATATCTGTTAATTTCTCTTTGTTAATGAGTAACTACTTCTTTGTTGTGATGTTAAATTCTAATTTGTACTGAGACTAAATTAATGTTGATTTTTTTCTTTAATGAAAAATCACCTATTTTTGTTCTTATTATATGACTTATGAGTCTTATATACAGCATATATTTTCCACTTAGCTGTAAAATTCAATTATTTTGAATTTTACACATGTTTCGTCAGATTGTTCAAAATCAGATAAAACTTATCTCTAACCTAAGATGTATTAAAGAAATAGCTATGGTTCAAAATTCAAAAAAAATAATATCTGCAGTACCAGAGCCGTCTTTACGAAGAATGCCGGCATATTTAGCCTTTTCAGAAGGTTTGTTGAAGAAAGGTCAAGAGTTTGTTTCTTCGACTCAGATTGCCAATTATATGAATATTGACCCTACTCAGGTAACCAAAGATTTATCTTACACTAGCATTGTAGGTAAAACAAGAGTTGGTTATGAGGTTAAGGCTATGGTTGACATTCTATCTAATTTTTTAGGTTTTACCGTAATGGATCAGGCTTTTCTAGTAGGGGCGGGATCTTTGGGATCTGCACTTTTGCATGATGATGGACTGGAGAATTTTGGACTTGATATTGTTGCCGCATTTGATATAAACCCAGCTATTGTTGGAAAGAAAATAAATGATATTGGCGTTTATCATATTGACCAGTTTCGTGATTTGGCTCAGGAAATGAAGGCTATTATTGGAATTATTACAGTTCCTGCAGAATATGCACAATCTGTTGCTGATTTAATGGTTGCATGGGGAGTGAAGGCCATTTGGAATTTTACACCTGCCAGAATTAAGGTGCCTGGCGATATTGTTGTTCAGAATACCTCGCTTTATGCCAATCTAGCAATCATCTTTAATAAGATTCATACCGATAAAGAAAAAGCAATCTAACCTATTAGGTTTTAAAATATGAAAGAGGCAATTCGTTGAGACGATTTGCCTCTTTTTTGTTTAAATTCGAAGTTTATAAGAATTATAGAATTACTAGAAGTATACCGCACAGAATGAGGGAAACATATATTGAAAATCAAGTTTTTGAGAAGGAAAATTTTAGTGAGCAAGGCTTTGTAAAAGGCGAGTATGAGGATTGTAGATTTGTGAATTGTAATTTTTCTGGAATCAAATTTACTAATGTCAATTTTGTTGAATGTGAGTTTGATAATTGCGATTTTAGCCTTGCAAAATTGAATGATACGGCTTTAAAAAGTGTCACGTTTCGCAATTGTAAATTGCTGGGATTGAATTTCAACGATTGTAATCCCTTTCTCTTATCTCTCTATTTTGAATCCTCTAATCTGAATTTAGCCTCTTTTTATAAATTAAAAATGAAGGCGACTCAATTTAGAAAATGCAGTTTGCAAGAAGTTGATTTTATTGAAGCTGATTTATCTGTAGCTTTATTCGATGATTGTGATATGAGTGGTGCCATGTTTGAAGATACGATTCTCGAAAAAGCTGATTTCAGATCGGCCTCTAATTATACAATCGATCCTGAAATAAATAGAATTAAAAAAGCGAAATTTTCCATTCCAGATGTTATTGGTTTACTTGGAAAGTACGATATCAAAATAACTTAATAGTTTGCCCCGATTCAATATATGAATCGGGGCTTTTTGTTTATTTTGAATCAACATTAATCTCGTACCAATTGATGTTACGAGTGAAATACATTGTTGCTGCTAGAATTAAAGTCAATCCAATACTTCCCATTAAGAGTGCATAATCTGCCATTTGAAGGGTTACGAATAAGAACCCATAAATACTTGTTAGTGTTGATAGAAGTAAAAAACTTAGTTTTTTTGATTTAAAAATTGTGAGAGAGTAAAGACTTATCATCCCAACAATAGCTATACTGGAAATGATGTAGGCTGTATTGAAATTTGAATGTTCTGAGATCGAAATAAGTAAAACGTAAAAAATACATAAGCCTAGACCCACTAAGATATATTGAAACGGATGGATTTTACGTTTATTAATTATTTCTACAAGGAAGAATATTAAAAATGTAAGGGCAATACACATAACGGCATATTTGGATGACCTAACTGATTTTTTGTAATCATCAAGAGGAAGAATTAAGTCAATACCAAAATTTGAATTTCTGATCTTTTCTGCATGCTTGCTATCAATCCAAGATTGGGGAAAATTTCTGTTGAGCTGTAAAACCTTCCAATCAGCATCGAAGCCCGTATCAGCGACCTTACGATGATCAGGTAGGAAATTACCATTAAAGCTTGGAAATGGCCAGTCAGATTTAATTTTAACATTTGTGGTACTCCCTAAAGGAATAAAATTTAAGTTTTGACTTCCTTGTAAGTTTAAAGTAAATGAAAAATCAATATTCTTATTAATGCTTGTTTCGATATTGGGAAGTTTGACTGTTATGCCTGAGTAGATTAGGTCTGATATTTTAGAACCAGGTTCAACTTTTAAATCTGTTTTGTTCCAATTTAAAATGACCTGATCTTCAATGCCTCTTAAATCTGAAATCCCTATAGTTAAGAAAGCTTGATCGTATTTGATTTCTTTTAGATTATTTCTGTCAAATTCCTTATTTAAAAGAAATTGACCTTTTAAAGCAAGTTTAGACTTGTATACAACAACCTCGTAAATCCCTCTTTTAAGTTTCTCTGGTGAGATATTTCCATTAATATTAAGTTCTTCGGGCAAGATGTGGAGGTATTTTGTCGTCTCATAGCTCTTACCTCCATCTTTATATTCATAAATTAGAGGTATGCTTAATATAGGGCCGTTTATTTGTTGACTACCAGCCCATTTATTACTGACTTCTATCACAGTTTGGTTACTAAGAGATTCTCTTTCGTATATAATTGATTTAATCATGGAAGCTGGTATCAGCAACAATAACATTAGAATTGTGATGATAAGTAGTTTAAGACTAATTGAATTTTTTAGCCAACTGTTAATTCTGTCGATAGGAGAGGTTTCTTTGTTCATTTTATTGTTTTTAAAAGTACTTTGAAATACAAAGTGAGTAGATAAAAAAATATTATTGAAGCAATTTCTCTATTGCTTTTATATGTTTTTTGAATGCAACTTTTCCTTCATCGCATACAGAATATTTAGTGTTCGGTTTTCTCCCAATGAATTCTTTACTAACCTTAATGTAGCCACTTTTTTCAAGAGACTTTAAGTGGCTAGCAAGATTACCATCAGTCACATCTAAAAGATCTTTTAGGGTGTTGAAATCCAGATAGTCGTTGACAATAAGGGCCGACATGATTCCAAGTCGGACTTTATTCTCAAAGGCTTTATTTAGGTTTTTTAGTATTTCTTTCACGACCCGTATTTAAGATGCATTATAATACC
>Ga0209272_10000225_pt1 | contig 58188 bp, 48 predicted proteins | sample tdDd002_FD_187125 | JGI IMG/M metagenome (GOLD analysis project Ga0209272, IMG submission 187125) | Marine sediment microbial communities from the Atlantic coast under amendment with organic carbon and nitrate - tdDd00.2 (SPAdes)... | ecosystem: Environmental > Aquatic > Marine > Coastal >...
ATGGTCTCTGAATCAGTAGAAATCTATAATCAGATGAGGCCTCATACGGCGCTAAAATACAAAACGCCCGATGAAGTACATCGAGCGTTTTAACTAAAAAAGTGTCAACCCATATCAGGACGGGTCAATAAATTTAGTCAACTTGCTTAATTTGCAGCTCTTTAGGTACTTCAAAGAACATGTTCTCTTCACGACCTTGAATTTCTTCGACTGAGCGAGTACCCACTAATTCTTTAATTCTTTCTAAGATCTGATTCACAAGCTCTTCCGGCGCAGATGCACCTGCTGTTACACCCACTTTAACCTTTCCTTCAAACCACTCAGGTTTAATATCTTCTGGGCAATCGGTTAGAAATCCTGGCGTGCCCAGTTTCTCAGCTAACTCTTTCAAACGCGTCGAGTTTGATGAGTTCTTTGAGCCAACAACAATCACGACATCCACGTCCGTTGCCATCTCTCGCACTGCATCTTGACGGTTCTGAGTCGCGTAACAGATATCATCTTTTCGAGGGCCTTGAATGTCAGGGAAGACACGGCGTAATTCTTCAATCACATCTGCCGTTTCATCAACAGACAGTGTTGTTTGGCTAACATAGTGCAATTTGCTTGGATCATTAACCTTAGCTTTTAGAGCTTCAACATCTGCTGGCGTTTCAACCAAGTACATACCACCTTGCTCGCTCGCATATTGCCCCATTGTACCTTCGACTTCTGGGTGACCAGCATGACCAATCAGAACCACTTCCATATGCTTGCGACTTGCGCGAGCCACTTCCATATGAACTTTTGTCACCAATGGGCAAGTCGCATCAAACACAGTAAGATCACGCTCTTTAGCTTCTTTGCGAACCGCTTGAGACACACCATGAGCGGAAAAGATAACAATATTGTCATCAGGTACTTCATGCAGCTCTTCAACAAATATGGCGCCGCGCTGTTTAAGGCCCTCAACAACAAAACGGTTATGCACGACTTCATGGCGAACATAAATCGGCGGCTGATACATTTCTAATGCACGCTCAACGATACTGATCGCGCGATCAACACCGGCACAAAAACCGCGAGGGTTGGCTAAAAGAATTTTCATTTCATTGCTCATGGTGGTTATATTTTCGCTCTGGCTGGCTATTCTACTGTCAAAATCTCAACTTCAAAAGTCACATCTTGTCCGGCTAGCGGATGGTTGAAATCGACTGTTACTGAATCACCTGCAATTTCGGTAATGATTCCAGGAATTTCCATACCATCAGGGCCAGAAAAAGCCATGATAGTGCCGACTTCAACTTCAGCATCGCCGACAAACTTAGCGCGATCCATATAGTGAATACTATCAGGGTTTGGCATTCCAAATGCGTCTTGAGCTTTCAGTTCAATGGCTTTGCTATCACCTTGCTGTAGACCAATCAGGCAGTTTTCAAAGTTCTCACTTAAACTTCCGTCCCCAATCACTAACTTAGCTGGCTTACCCATATTATGAGTGCTGTCAGCGACTGAGCCGTCGTTCATCTTAATGGTAAAATGCAGAGTTACTGCTGAGTCTTGGGCGATTGTTGTCACGTTACTGCTTCCTTGTTGTTTGGTTTGTCGACTCTTTTTAACTTTGTAATATGAATAACTGTCGACTTGGGCATCAACATAAAGAAAAGCGCCGCCTGAATCAACAGACAGCGCTTAGGGTTATTCAATTAATCACGATTTAAGCTTTGGCATCTTCTTTCTTGCGAAAGCCATCAAGAATGATCATTGCCGCACCAATACAGATAGTCGTGTCCGCTAGATTGAATGCAGGCCAATGATAATCACCCCAGAAGAAATCAAGATAGTCCACAACAAAGCCGTGTACCACGCGGTCAAAAACGTTACCAACGGCTCCACCAATGATCATGGCGTAAGCAATGTTGTTCCACTTTTCTTTGGCTGGTAGCTTGCTCATCCAGTAAGTCAGCATGCCTGTCACTAAGAATGCGATACCAGTAAAGAACCAACGTTGCCAACCTGCTTGATCGCTCAAAAAGCTAAACGCAGCTCCATAGTTATGAACATAGAGGAAATTAAAGAAAGGCAATACCTCAATACGATTTGCCCAGCCATAACCCATATTGTCCATAACAAACAGTTTAATCGCGATGTCCGCAATAAAGATCAACACGGCCAACCATAGCCAGCGCACACCTGATTGTTTTAGTGGAATGTTTGACATCTTATCCCCTAAAGAAATAAATCCTAAAAATAACCCCAGTCGATACTGGGGCTATAAATATTTAATAAAGTTCAATCGCTAAAGCGAAATTACGCAAACTTACGTACTTCACCTTCACCATCAACGTTAGATACACAACGACCACAGATCTTTTCGTGACCTTCGATTGTGCCTACGTCTGGTGTGTGGTGCCAACAACGGTCACACTTCTCAGCTTCAATCGCTTGTACTTCAACAAACATGCCTTCAACGTCGGTCGCTTGTGCTGCGTCTGACTTTTCGCTTAGAGGCTTAACCACTGCAGCCGATGTTAGCAATACGAAACGTAGCTCATCTTCTAGCTTGTTGATTTTCGCCGCTAGTGCATCATCAGCATAAAGCGTCACTTGCGCTTGTAGAGAACCACCAATGGTTTTCTCTTTACGAGCATCTTCTAGCAGTTTGTTAACGCCACCACGAACTGACTGGATTTCAGCCCAGAATTCGTTATTTAGCTCTTCACCTTCAGCTAGACCAAATAGACCATCGAACCACTCACCAGTGAATACGAACTTATCACGTTGGCCTGGCATTTCGTTCCAGATTTCATCAGCAGTGAATGACATGATAGGAGCCATCCAACGAACTAGCGCTTCTACGATGTAGTAAAGCGCTGTCTGACAGCTACGTTGAGCGTGACCACCCAGTTTCGCTGTGTACTGACGGTCTTTAATCACATCTAGGTAGAATGAACCCATTTCAATTGAACAGAACTGCATTAGACGCTGCGTTACTGCGTGAGTATTGTACTCGCCGTATGCTTTTACAATCTCTTCTTGAGCAGCGAGAGCACGACCTACAGCCCAGCGATCCAGTGCAACCATTTCTTCTGCAGGAACAATATCCGTTTCAGGGTTGAAGCCATTTAGGTTCGCTAGGAAGAAACGTGCTGTGTTACGAATACGACGGTACGCATCAGCTGAACGCTTAAGGATTTCATCAGAAACCGCAACTTCACCCGTATAGTCTGTAGATGCAACCCATAGACGCAGAATGTCTGCACCTAATTTGTTGGTTACGTCTTTCGGTGCTACAACGTTACCGATTGATTTAGACATCTTACGGCCGTGACCATCAACCACAAAACCGTGCGTCAGCACTTGCTTGTATGGTGCTTCGTCTTTCATCGCAATTGATGAAATCAAAGAAGATTGGAACCAACCGCGGTGTTGGTCAGAACCTTCAAGGTATAGATCAGCACTGTTGCCGTTGTACTCTTCGCGAGAATCAACCACAGAGTAGTGAGTAACACCAGAGTCAAACCATACGTCTAGCGTATCAAGAACTTTCTCGTAGTTAGCTGCGTCTTCAGCACCCATTAGGTCCGCTGCATCCACATCCCACCATGCTTGAATACCTTTCTCTTCAACTAGCTGCGCTACCTTCTCGATAAGCTCTAGTGAATTCGGGTGTAGCTCAGCAGTCTCTTTGTGAACGAATAGAGCGATTGGTACACCCCAAGTACGTTGACGAGAGATACACCACTCAGGACGACCTTCGATCATACCTTCAATGCGGCTTTGCCCCCATTCTGGCAACCACTCAACACCTTTGATTGACTCTAGTGCTTTTGCACGTAGACCGGCTTGATCCATAGAAATGAACCATTGTGGTGTTGCACGGAAGATAATTGGAGTTTTGTGTCTCCAACAATGTGGGTAGCTGTGCTCGTAAGCATGGTGATGCAGTAGTGCACCTTTCTCTTTTAGAACTTCTAAAACAGAGTCGTTTGCTTTAAATACGTGCTGACCAGCGAATAGCTCTGTATCCGGTAGGTAAACGCCATTCGAACCGACTGGGTTAGCAACTTCTAGATTGTATTTTTTACCAACTACAAAGTCTTCTTGACCGTGACCAGGAGCAGTGTGAACCACACCAGTACCAGAGTCAGTTGTCACGTGATCGCCAAGGATCGCAGGAACAGTAAAGTCGTAGAATGGGTGGTTGAACTGAGCAAGCTCTAGATCCGCACCTTTAGCAAAACCAAGGTTGTGGAAATGCTCGATACCTGCGCGATCCATAACGTCTTTTGCTAATTCAGAAGCTACAACGATACGTTGCGCTGGTTGCTCACCATTTGCTTCGACTTGGATCAGTACGTACTCTAGATCATCACGTAGACACACTGCGCGGTTTGCAGGCAGTGTCCATGGCGTTGTTGTCCAGATAACAATTGAGATCTCGCCCTGGCCTTCGTGGCCATCAGCTAAAGAGAATTTCTCAAGCAGTGCTGCTTCGTCTGCCGCTGTGAATTTCACATCGATAGATGGAGAGACTTTGTCTTTGTATTCGACTTCTGCTTCCGCAAGTGCGCTGCCACAGTCTGTACACCAGTGAACAGGTTTAAAACCTTTTAGTAGGTGGCCATTATCTGCAATTTTACCTAGTGCACGGATAATGTTTGCTTCTGTGCCAAAGTCCATAGTGCGGTAAGGTTTGTCCCACTCACCCATGATACCAAGACGCTTAAAGCTCTCTTTTTGGCCTTCAACCTGACCCGCTGCATATTTACGACATTCCTCGCGGAATTCAGATGCAGAAATCTTTTGACCTGGTTTGCCTTTTTTCTTTTCTACCATTAGTTCAATTGGTAGGCCGTGACAGTCCCAACCAGGAATGTACGGTGCATCAAAACCAGAAAGTGTTTTGGATTTAATAATAATGTCTTTAAGAATCTTGTTTAGCGCGTGGCCAATATGAATGTCGCCGTTTGCGTATGGAGGGCCATCGTGTAGGACGAAAGATTTTTTGCCTTTCTTCGCTTTGCGGATTTCACCGTAAAGGTCTTCTTTATACCAACGCTTAAGCATTTCTGGCTCGCGATTGGCCAGATTACCGCGCATCGGAAACCCTGTTTCAGGAAGGTTCAGGGTATCTTTATACTCACTCATCGATTCTTAATTCCGTTGTGTTGGGTGACAGTTAGACATTATGCCAAGCAGTGAACTAAACCGCTTGGTCTTCAAGCTGATGCAGCCACACCCTTGCGGCATCAGCATCCAATTCTATTTGTTGTTTCAAAGCGTCGAAAGAGTCAAATTTATGCTCATCTCGCAGCTTGTGTAAAAGTACAATTTCTAATTGTTTGCCATATAAGTTGGCTTGAAAGTCGAATAAATGTACTTCTAGTTGTTGGCGAACGCCGTTTACGGTTGGTCTATTACCAATGTTCGCCACACCGCCTATCGCTTTATTGCCAAGGCCAAGTGCTTGAACGACATAAACACCAGAAACCGGTGATACGCATCGTTTCAGTGGGATGTTTGCCGTAGGGAAACCTATGGTTCGTCCTAGTTTTCGGCCATGAGACACTCGACCACTGATACTATAGTTGCGCCCCAGCATACCTGCAGCAACATCAAGCTTATCTTGCGCTAATGCTTCGCGAATTGCAGTACTGCTGACTCGCAATTCTTGCATACGGTAGCTTTGCGTGCTGACGACCTCAAAACCGTACTTTTTCCCGGCTTCTTTGAGCATCGAAAAGTTGCCTTCACGACCACGCCCAAAACAGAAATCATCGCCAACGACGAGAAACTTAACACCCAAACGCTTTACCAACAAGTCACTAATAAACTCGTCCGCCGTTTGATTAGCAAACTTCAGATTAAAGTTTACACAAAGTAAACGCTCTATATCGAGTTTACTGAGTTGAACAAACTTGTCTCTTAAACGGGCTAATCGTGCTGGTGCTTTCTCTTTAGCAAATAGCTCCAATGGTTGAGGATCAAATGTCATCACTGTTGAAGGCAAACCTAGTTCTTTTGCCTGTTCAGACACTTGTCGCAAGACCTCTTGATGTCCGAGATGGACACCATCGAAGTTTCCGATCGTCAATACACACCCTGCATGGTGTGACTTTATATTGTGAATACCTCGGATCAATTCCATTGGAAGCTGCTAGAAACCTGTAACTTAATATTTATATCGCGTGAAACCGACGGATTATATACTAATCAGTCTCACTCTGTCGCTGCTTTTAGATCTTTTAGACGAACACCTAAACAGAGCAACGTGATTAGATAAGCACCAGCCCCGAGAGCAATTAATGCCACTAGCCACATAACGCGCTCCATAAAGCTCCATGTAAGCCAAACACTCATCTCTTCAAGTTGCCATAAAATAGCAGCAACCATCACTCCACCAGCAAACACCAGCTTGGTAATGAAAGCTATCGTTTTACCTGTCAGGCGATATACGCCAGCAATATGTAGCCCTCTATATAATAGCGACATGTTAACAAAAGCGGACACAGCAGTTGCTATCGCCAGACCTACATAACCATAAAACCAAGCAAAAATAGCGTTGAATACCATATTCGTTACCATCGCAATAATGCCATATTTCACTGGTGTTTTTGTATCTTGACGTGAGTAGTAGCCAGGAGCGAGAACTTTAATCAGCATAAAATTCAATAGTCCTGAGGCATACGCGACCAAAGACATCGAGGCAAACTGTACATCTTGCGGGCTAAATTCACCACGCATGAACAGCACCATCAGCATCGGCTTGGCAAGGACCATCAAGCCTAACATTGCCGGCACGCCTAATAAGGTCACCATACGGACGCCCCAATCCATGGTATGGGCAAAACCATCACTTTGCGCATCGACATGTTTACGTGACAGCGCGGGTAAGATAACCGTCGCGATTGCAATTCCAAATAGACCAAGAGGAAATTCCAATAAGCGATCCGAGTAATAAAGCCAACTGATCGACCCCGTTTGCAGGAAACTGGCAATAAAAGTATCAAACAATAAGTTAATCTGGCTGACAGAAACCCCAAATAAAGCAGGAATCATTAAGGTACGAATTTTAACAACGCCAGGATCTTGCCAACCCCACTTAGGTTTGACCATCACGCCCGCTTTAATTAAAAACGGAATTTGAAATAAGAACTGAACTAAGCCGCCGAGGAACACCCCGATTGCTAAGCCTATTTCTGGCTGGGATAACTGAGGGGCAATGAACCAAGCAGACAAAATGATCATTACGTTGAGGAAAACAGGGGTAAATGAAGAAACGGCAAATTTCCCCATCGTATTTAAGATTGCCCCAGACAACGCAACAAAAGTGATAAACCATAAATAAGGAAAGGTAATCTTAAGCATCAAGCTGGCAAGTTCGAACTTTTCAGCCGATGGACCACCATTCAACCAATCAAGGAACCAGCCAAAACCAAACATCGCAGTGACTACACCGGAGCCCAGTACACCTAAAACGGTCACAATAGAGACAATAACCCCAAGCGTCCCAGCCGCTCTTGCGATAAGCTCTCGGGTCTTATTCATATCTCCAGCGGCATGTGATTCAGTCAATACCGGGACAAATGCCTGAGAAAACGCCCCTTCAGCAAAAAGACGACGTAAAAAGTTGGGAATTTTATTGGCAAAGAAGAATACGTCAGCACTTGCACCCGCACCCATTAAATTCGCTACAACGACATCACGCACTAAGCCAAGTACGCGTGAAATCAATGTCATGGCACTCACGATCATGCCAGACTTGAGCAGACGTTTACTCACAATTACCTCGGGAATCAAAAATTTGCTCTACTTTACAACAGGAATGTCATAGATGGAGCAGATTAGTATTAGCATTGAAAAAAAAATACTGTTAGAATCCCCGCCATCTTAACCGTGAAGACCCTTCAATCCAAAATTTGTTTGGCACGATTGGTTTTTGCACAAATTATTTGACATTTAAGCGCAAATGAGGGATATTCCTCGCCCTTAAATTGTCACTGAACTAAGTTTTTGGGAGTTAGACCCTTGGCAAATAGTAAATCTGCTAAGAAGCGCGCTATCCAGGCTGAGAAACGTCGTCAGCACAACGCTAGCCGTCGCTCAATGATGCGTACTTACATGAAGAAAACTGTTGCTGCTATCGAAGCAGGCGACAAAGAAGCTGCAACTGCTGCATTCGCTGTAGTTACACCAATCCTAGACCGCATGGCGACTAAAGGCCTTATTCACAAGAATAAAGCTGCTCGTCATAAGTCTCGCTTCTCTGCAGCAATCAAAGCTCTTTAATAGAATTTGATTTCTCAGTGAAGAAAAAACCGGCTTAGGCCGGTTTTTTTATATCTGAAATTCAGGGTCAAAAAAAGAGGCTTTCGCCTCTCTTCTTATACTTCGCTGCAATACAAACTGTGCAGCAGCTGAATCATCAATTTTACTTCTTCACTACTCAAAGTGTAATAAACGGTCTGAGCCTCTTTACGAGTATGGACTAAGCCATCACGCCTTAACCAAGCCAAATGCTGTGATAAAGCTGACTGGCTAAGCTCTAGCTTCGAGCAAAGTTCTCCAACCGATAACTCATTATTATGTAGCAAGCATAAAATTTGCAGCCTTCTCTCATTAGCCATTGCTTTAAGTAATACAACCGCTTTTGCAGAGTTTTGCTCCATCTCTTGTAAATTCATCGGCTACAACCTCTTAAAGCCAAATACAACTAAATCATCTGCAACGCTATCATCATAGTCTGATCACATCGGATGCAGAATGCGCGTATGACTGACTTCATTGCTCATGTCAAAATTTTATATTGACAATATTAATCGATTTGTAACAAGTAATCTATTTGTTATAAATGAAAACACTACTTAAACAGAGATATAAAATCCGCATCGCAGACATTTTTTACAGCAGGATGCTGAATCATTCGCTCAGCAAATATCACATAATACTCTTCTTTGAGCTCTTCAATATGACCAATCAGTTGCAAAGGTAAATCGCTTTCTACCTCAGATACATAAAGTGAGGGCGCTAAGAAAATGACATCATGATGATAGCGAGCAAAAGACTTCATCAACGCCACGTCATCAAACTCACCGAGAATATTCGGTTGAATGCCTTGGCGGTCGAACCATTGCAACACCTTGCGTCCCATTGCTGTTCGACTCCCTGGGATCAGTAACTTTCTTTGTTCTAAAACGGCTGGAAACTGCACTTTATCGACATTCCCGGAACAAAAGAAACTCATATTGCATTCGCCGAGCTTTTTACTATACAGGCCCGGGCTTTGACTCGAATCCACTGGGCAATCAGATAAGATCATATCCAGCTTATGTTGCGACAATTGCTCAAGCAGCATTTCATGAGTCGACTCAAAACAACGTAGATGAATGCTGTTGTCAGACGGAACAGTAGTCATCAAAATCTTGCTGACTAGGCGCTTAGAAAGTGCATCTGCAACACCAACATCAAACAAAATATTTGAGCGCTGGCTGTAATTAACGATATCTAGCATTTCGTAACTCAAACCAAACATACGGTCAGCATACTTAAAGACAAGTTGGCCTAACTCGGTAGGTTCAATGCTACGTCCATTGCGTTTGGTCAATTTACCATCCATTCGATCTTCTAAGGCTTTGATCTGACCTGTTACCGTTTGTGGTGTTAAAAACAAAGCGTCTGCCGCTTTGGTCACAGACCCTTGTTTGCACACCATCCAAAAGTAGTAGAGATGGTTGTAATTAAGATGAGACATATCAGTCACTCGCAATGCTAGGAATGAATAGGGTTATAACAAAACCATTCAATGACAACAATAGTTCGAGAAAAACGAATCATACAATCAATAGCTATAGTTTTACCGAAAGTTGTTCTGACTTATATGACAAAACGGTGTCATAAAGAGGGGAAACTGGTCTTACTCAGTGAGAAAATTGCCATAAAAAATTCATATTTCACGACCATATTTAAAATCAATTTACCCCTTAATAATCAACAATTTAATTTACATGTAAATTTTCGAAAACAGCTTTTTTTTGACCTCACCGAGAAAAAAAGTTTTATTACATCTAACTGTAATATTACTGAAATATTTCCCCTCTAACATCGCCCTCAGTTTCAACAACAGACCAAAACAAGACATTAACGGTCCACGGAGAAAAATTATGAACCAAGCTACTACTGCAGCAGCACCTATCTCGAGCACAGCTCGCTGGTTACGCTGGGCTAACTTGGCGTTCATGTTATACCTACTACTTCTAGCTGTATCTATGGTAGGTAGCGGTTTTAAATGGGCAACTGGCGATCAGGCAAAAGTACTTTTTGAATTTGCTTCTCACCCAGTAGCAGGTCTTATGATTGGCTTGGTAGCAACAGCACTGATTCAATCTTCTAGTACTGTAACTTCTATTATCGTGGGCCTAGTAGCTGGCGGTTTACCGGTAGAAACAGCAATCCCTATGGTTATGGGTGCTAATATCGGTACAACGGTAACAAATACTCTGGTTTCTTTAGGTCACGTTCGTTGTAAAGAAGAGTTCAAGCGTGCATTTGCAAGTGCAACTATTCACGACTTCTTTAACCTACTTGCAGTACTGATCTTCCTACCACTAGAGATGATGTTTGGTATCCTTGAAAAAGTCTCTCATTGGCTAGTATCACCTATGCTTGCAACAGGTGACATGAGCATGAAAGGTCTGAACTTCATCAAACCAATTACTAAGCCAGTAGTTAGCGCTATTAAAGAGCCTCTAGCGACATTTGGTGACACAATTGGTGGCGTAATGCTTATCGTACTAGGTATCGCGACTATCTTCGTAGCTATCACTGTTATGGGTAAGCTAATGAAGAGCCTAATGGTTGGTCGTGCTCGTGAAATTCTAAAGAATGCAATTGGTCGTGGTCCTCTACACGGTATCGCTTCTGGCTCTATTGTTACTGTTCTTGTTCAGTCTTCTTCAACGACAACAAGCTTAATGGTTCCACTAGTTGGCTCAGGCGTTCTTAAAGTACGTGATGTTTACCCATTCACTTTGGGCGCTAACATTGGTACGTGTATTACAGCACTACTAGCAGCAACAGCAGTGTCTGGTGAGTTTGCAGTATTCGCACTACAAATTGCTCTGGTACACCTAGTATTCAACGTAATGTCTACCGTCTTTATTTTCGGCATTCCTTTCCTACGCGAATTGCCAGTAAAAGCAGCTGATATGATTTCTGATATGGCTGTTAAAAATAAAGCGGTTGTCGCTGGTTACCTTATTGCGGTATTCCTTGTACTGCCAGGCTCTATCCTAGCGCTGACAGCTTAATACCGACACCATCGTTTATTTGAAAGCCCGCTACTTAGGTCGCGGGCTTTTTCGTATTTATCTGAAAGTAAACCGAAAGCGAATAGAGATTCCCTACTCACTCCTCGCCTCTTTATGAAATGACTAGCTTCGGGGATGAAACCCATTGCTCCAGGCACAAAAAAGCCGCCTATGAAAAGGCGGCTCAATAACAGCGCTAACTCGTTATACTGAAAACGGATACTGAATTGGATCGTGGTGTTCGTAACCTTCAACCCAGAAATCATCGAGTGTCACCCAAGTTTCTAAATCTTCTAGTGACTTAATCTCTGGATTAATATGGAAGGTCGACGCTTTTAGAGGCTCACGTTTCAATTGAACATCACGCATCAACTCTAACTGATCTTCATAGATATGAGCATTCACAATCTTATGGTATGCCTGACCCGCTTTTTTACCAGTGATCTGCGCCATAATCGCTAAGAACACGTAAACCTGAACCATGTTGAAGTTTAGGCCAAGAGGAACATCACATGAACGTTGAGTACTATTGAGGTACAGCGTATCACCTAATAGCGAGAAATGATGACTGTACATACATGGGCGTAAACATCCCATATGGAATTCACCCGGGTTGTAAAAATTCAGAATTTCACCACGGTCATCAACACCGCGTGTTAAGTCATCAACAATCTTACGTAGCTGATCGATATGACCGCCATCAGGTTTCGCCCAAGCTCGGCCTTGAACGCCATATACGCGTCCCATATCATCATCACCCTTACGGTAAGGATTATTTAGCCAAGCTTCATTGAGGTTAGCATTAGCATCCCAGGTTTTTGTGCCTAGCTTACGAAAATCATCCGCATTATCATAACCACGGATATAACCCAGTAGCTCAGCAACCGCTGCTTTCCAAAAGCTTTTACGAGTTGTGACAAGTGGAAATTGGTTGTTGCCAACATCGTACGTCAGATCCGCATTAATAACCGTTAAGCAGCGTTTGCCTGTACGTTCATTTTCAATCCACGTACCTTCATCAACGATTCGCTGACAGAGATCTAAATACTGTTTCACACCAATTCCTTACTTCGTTTGTTGCGGTAATTCATCTTTGTAATGACCGCGCTTATATGCCCAAGCCACCATTAAAGCACCAATGATCACCATCGGCAGTGATAGAATTTGTCCCATTGAGATAAATCCACCAAACAGACCTAAATGCGCATCAGGCTCACGAACGTATTCTACTAGGAAACGGAATGTTCCGTAACCCGCAAGGAATAGACCCGAGACAGAACCTAGTGGGCGCGGCTTTTTGATAAACCAGTTCAAGATAAAGAAGAGAACGATCCCTTCCAGAGCCATTTCATAAAGCTGAGATGGGTGACGTGGCAGTGGCCCACCATTAGGGAAGACAAACGCCCAAGGCACATCGGTCACTCGTCCCCATAATTCACTGTTCATAAAGTTGCCCAAACGCCCCATGCCTAAACCAAAAGGCACAAGCGGCGCGATAAAATCAGCCACACCAAAAAACGTTCGACCGTTTTTCTTGGCGTACCAGAACATCGCGGAGATCACGCCAAGTAATCCACCGTGGAACGACATTCCACCAGTCCACACTTTAAACAAGTAAAGTGGATCTTGAAGAAACAGGTCAAAGTTATAAAACAATACATAGCCAACGCGACCACCAATGACCACACCAAGGAAACCGGCAAACAGCAGATCCGATACTTGTTCACGCGTCCAGCCGCTACCTGGTTTATCTGCGCGTCGATTAGCTAACCAAAGGGCAAAAGCAAAGCCCACTAGGTACATTAGTCCATACCAGCGGATTGAAAGAGGTCCAATAGAAACCAGAACAGGGTCTATATTAGGAAATGAAAGGTATCCCTGAGACATAGGAGTATTACTCTTTAAATTTAGAAAATAATGAAGCGTATAGATGAGATTACGTTACAGCAACATAGTTCCTGCAACAAACACTAAAAACAGTGCAAAAATCTTTTTCAAGGTACTGGTTGGTAATCTTGTTGCCCATTTTGCACCGATACGGGTAGTTAACATCGAGGTACACGCAATACCAAACAACGCAGGCAAATAGACATAGCCAAGGCTGTAGTTGGGCAACGAATCAACGTTGTAGCCATGGAGAATAAAGCCTGCAAGCCCTGATATCGCAATAAAGCTGCCGCATACAGAAGATGACCCCACCGCTTTGCGCATTTCAATACCATGCCGATTAAGAAATGGGACAGATAAAGAACCACCACCGATACCAGCAAGACTTGAGATCATACCAATGCCAGTACCAATAGCCATCGTTACGCCACTACCTGGCATTGTCCTCTGATTTTTGCCCCGAATAGAAAACAGCATTTGAATCGCAAGGCAAAGTACGATAACGCCGAACACTTTAGGCAAATATTGCGATGGGATCCACTCCGCAACGTTAGCGCCAAGGAAACCACCAATAACCACACCGGGCATCAGCCACTTAACCACAAACATATCGACGTTGCCTAGCTTAAAGTGGTTATAAGCTGAGGAACCAGAAGTCACAATGATCGATGCAAGTGATGTGGCCAAAGCAATCTGCATACTAATACCAGCATCAATGCCTGCCATCGGCAGTAGAAACATCAGCGCTGGAACAACAATTAACCCGCCGCCAATACCAAGCAAGCCAGCCATTATGCCGACAAAACTCCCTAGCATAAGCAGTAGCGCTATAAACTCTAAATTCACCATTGTTCCTACCGCTTACCCGCTCGAATAAAGCCAGAGAAGCCTTTCTCTTCGAAGAAGTCTTGCATCATAGTATAAATGTTATTGCCATAAGGCTGTATCAAGGCTTTGTCAGCAAGTTGCTTGAGCTCTTCACTATTTGTATGTCGAAGCAGATATTTCACTTTAGCCACGTTTGAAGTGTTCATACTCAAGCTACGATAACCTAAACCAACCATCAATAATGCACCAATTGGGTCGCCAGCTAACTCACCACAAATACATACCGGAAGATTAAGTTGCTGACACATTTGTTGGATATGATTTAGCGCCATGATCACTGATGGATGCATCGACTCATAGACATCAGAAACTCGCGCATTGTTACGGTCGACAGCGAGCAAGTATTGAGTTAAATCGTTGGTGCCGATCGAGACAAAGTCGACTTTATCTGCAATCAACGGCAGTAAATAGATCATCGATGGGACTTCAATCATGACGCCTATTTGCGGCATACGGATACGCTCATCGAGCTCGACCACTTCGTGATAAGCGCGCTCGATCAACGCTATCGCATCATCTAATTCTTGAGCACCAGATACCATCGGCAACAGAATACTTAAGTTCTGACTCTGCGCACTCGCCTTCATCATCGCGCGAATCTGCATCAAAAAAATATCAGGATGATCTAAGGTAAAACGAATACCACGCCAACCTAAAAATGGATTGTCTTCTTCGATTGGTAAGTATGGAAGCGCTTTATCCCCACCGACATCCAAAGTACGCATGACTACCCGTTTCTCTGGGTAAGTATTAAGTACCGCTTGATACTGCTGAGTTTGCTCTTCTTCAGATGGAAAACGGTGTTGCAGTAAAAACGATATTTCAGTCCGGTATAATCCGACTCCATCAACTCCTTGATTCACCGCAATATTAGCATCAGCACTTAAGCCCGCATTAAGCATAATCTCAATACGCTGGTTATCGCTCGTGCAAGCAGGCTCTAAGATACGTTGATTGACCATAGTGGACAATTCACGCTCTTCATTTGCCAACGCTTTGTAGGCACGCAGAAGCTGTCGACTTGGTGATATCAGAATCTTACCGCTGTACCCGTCAACCACACCACGTTTACCACTAATAGTATTAAGGTTTACATTCGCGCCCATGACAGCAGGAATGCCTAATGCCCGAGAAAGAATAGCAGCATGTGAGTTGGCGGCACCTTCAAGTGAAACCACCGCAAGTAACTTATCTTTAGGAATAGAAGCTAAAATCGTCGCAGTAAGCTCGCGCACAACTAAAATGACCGGCTTGTCCAAAGATGGCTGTTCTTTTTCAGTATTGTGGAGAAAGTAAAGCAGGCGCTGACCTAATTCACGGATATCTTGTGCTCTTTCACGCAAGTAGACATCCGACATACGAGCAAAGCGATTGGAATAACTCTCAACCACTTGTCTAAGGGCCCAGTCAGCACGATCACCCTTTTGAATCTGCGCTTTAAGATCTTTACGCAACATAGGATCGTTGAGTAAGTGAGTGAACAAGTCGAAGATAGCCAATGCATCTTTATTGATTTCGCTGTCGAGCTTCTTACGCATTCGACGAAAATCACTTAGCGCCGCTTCAATAGCTAAAAGCAGCAACTCTTGCTCACGCTCAATACTTAGGGTGGAGGCAGGATAAACCTCTGAGAGCTCAGGCTGAGTGTCGTCTAACCAGAACTCACCGATTGCAACCCCAGTAGAAGCAGGAACACCACGAACCGCCAGTTGTTTCTTTTCTAGACGCCATAAACCCTGAGTTTGTGCATGCGCGATCAGAACCGCTAACTGAGCAGCGAGCGTGACGAGAAATGACTCTTCGACTTCATCGAATTGACGAGGGGCTTTTTGCTGGACAACAAGAACACCAAGCACTTTCTTACGATAGATAATAGGTGTACCAAGAAAGCTCTGATACACCTCCTCACCTAGCTCTGAGAAATACTTAAAGCTAGGGTGCTTAGAAGCTTCAGCCACGTTTAGCGGCTCTGCACTACGTTTAACGAGGCCAACAAGACCTTCGTTAAAGCCAATGCGAATTTTATCGCCTTTAAAACGCAGCCCCTGAGTCGCCATCAACTCCAAGCGCTGCATCTCTTCATTAGCAAGATAGACAGTACAACATTCAGTGTTCATCGCACTGCATGTCTGCTTAACCAAGATATCCAAAGCCTGATGCACATCTTCGACTTTGGAAACCTGTTCAACTATTTCCCTTAGTTGAGAAAGCATGACTATCCTCTTTTATGTTTGCGCTTGCTCTTTACTCTACGCTCTTTAAATGGCATCGCCATGGATGCAAACTCTTTCATTGCTCGACGATAAACATCCCGCTTGAAAGAAACAACTTGTCGCACTGGATACCAATAGCTTACCCACCGCCAACCATCGAATTCAGGGGAACTACCGCGCAACATGTTGATCCTAGATTCATCACAATCCAATCGCAGTAGAAACCATTTCTGTTTTTGACCGATACAAACAGGCTTCGAATCCCAGCGGACAAGGCGTTTGGGTAACTTATATCTTAACCAATGACGACTTGTTGCTACGATCTTGACATCTTTTTTAGTAAGACCAACCTCTTCATACAACTCTCGATACATAGCTTGCTCGGGAGTTTCTCCTTCATCAATTCCACCTTGAGGAAATTGCCAAGAGTGTTGTCCGTATCGTTTCGCCCAGAAGACCTGACCATGGTTGTTACAGATTACAATACCTACATTTAAGCGGTAACCATCGCCATCTATCACTGGCCAACCTCAAATAAAATCTTTAATTACAGTGATTTTTCCACATATCCCCAACAGGAGCAAACTTACTAGTGTGACTAAGGCAGAAAATATCGAGTAAGCCGGTCTCTATGGATAAGTTTTAAACTAAAACGCCGTTATACACATCAGTATGAGACATAGACCACATTTATTCACCTTTTCTGTGTATAACTATGTGAAGAATTAAAGTTGAAGTGATCATTTATCAATCAAATGCTGACAAATTACACACTTAGATAATAACACCCACACAAAATCACAATATAAAACAACAAGTTAACCAAACCTGGTCGATTCTAACTTTAAACTACCCATGTCAATTTCACGCAAAATACAGATCGGTTAAAGATCCACCAAGTCAGCTTTTATCCACAACTCAAGTTTACAAATGCAATTTATGATGGATAGTGCAAGCAAAACATGCACCTAACACTACTGTTTATTCATACATACTCAGTAAATTATTACAATTGTGATCATTAAGCTGTGGATAACCTTATTGGCGACGATCTTTTACTCAATATGATCAAACTTACACCAATCACAAAAAACACAGAAATCCGTTACAATACCCCTTCACAAAAACCACGATTCAAATCTATGAAACCTGAACCAAAGTCAGAATCCGAACTACTTGAACGCGCTCGCGATATCGCAGGCCTATCTCTGGCCGAGCTTGCTGATGAAGCAAATATAGAAGTTCCTCCCGATCTTCGAAGAGACAAAGGGTGGGTAGGTCAGTTACTGGAGTGGCACCTAGGTGCGACTGCTGGAAGTAAACCTCAACAAGATTTTGAATCGCTTGGCATCGAGTTAAAGACAATACCTATCAGTTACTTAGGTAAACCTCTTGAAACCACGTTTGTTTGTGTCGCACCTTTAATGGGCATTCATGGCCTTAGATGGGAAAACAGTCACGTTAGAAACAAGCTTTCTCGCGTACTTTGGGTACCTGTTGAAGGCGAGCGCGAAATCCCCCTCAAAGAGCGTCGCGTTGGATCGCCTTTGATTTGGTCTCCTTCAACAGAAGAAGAACAACAGCTTCAAACCGACTGGGAAGAGTTGATGGAGTTGATTGTCACTGGACAGGTAGAGCAGATCACCGCTCGCCACGGAGAGGTTCTTCAGTTACGTCCAAAAGCCGCAAATAGCAGGGTATTGACTGATGCTTATGGAGCGAGCGGTAAAATGATCAAAACATTACCCAGAGGTTTCTATCTTCGAACTCAATTTACCGCCAAAATACTCGAAAACAATTTCATCTAATGAGTTGTGAGTGAAAGCTCAACATCTTGATATAGAGGCGTGCCATCATCAGGCCCAAACTCATCATATGCATTGTGTAAACGCAAATAGGCTCGCTCTACTCCGAGCCTATGAAGCTCTTCTTTCACCATATCTAAAGACTCAAAATGAACCGGTTCTTCGTCAATTTTGATTGGCTCGAGTTTATGCTTATACTCAACCGCCAATAAATACTGAGAGAGATCTGAACAACCTATCACAAAAACCTTAGGTGGCTGATAGCTCTCTTTATGATGACCGTGTATCCATTTATCTAATTGTGATTTCTGCATAACTTCACCTCCGTCATTCAATATTAGTCAAACCTGCAAATTTTGCGAAATTGTTAACGACCTCCATTTCTCTCTTACTCTGATCCCCTATATTGGGATCATAAAAATAATGAAAAGACAGGAAGGGCTATGCAATACAACAAGTTACCTCACTCGAATTTAGAAGTAAGCAAAATCTGCCTAGGCACAATGACCTTCGGCGAACAAAATTCGGAACAAGAAGCCTTCAATCAGTTGGATTATGCGTTAGAGCGCGGCGTGAATTTTATTGATACAGCAGAAATGTACCCTGTTCCACCTAAACCGCAAACACAAGGCTTAACAGAGCAATACATTGGCAATTGGCTAAAACAATCTGGTAAGCGAGAGAAAGTCGTTTTAGCCACTAAGGTTGCAGGTCCACGTAACATGCCTCATATAAGAGATAATATGAGCTTAGACCGTCGCAATATACATTTGGCAATTGATGATAGCTTGAAACGCTTACAAACAGATTATGTCGACCTCTATCAATTGCACTGGCCTCAACGTCTAAATAACAGCTTTGGACAACTCAATTACCCTTACCCAGATACCCAGGAAGAAGTGACTTTAATAGAGACTTTAGAAGCTTTAGCTGAACTAATAAAAGCAGGGAAAGTGCGCTATATTGGTGTCTCAAATGAAACTCCTTGGGGAGTAATGACACTACTACGGTTAGCCGAAAAACATGAGCTACCAAGAATCGTCTCCATACAGAACCCATACAACATGCTAAACCGAAGCTTTGAAGTTGGCTTATCAGAGATCAGTCACCATGAAGGCGTGCAGTTGCTCGCTTACTCTCCACTTGCATTTGGTTGTTTGAGTGGCAAATACCTTGATGGTGCTCGACCCCAAGGGGCTCGCTGTTCATTATTCGAACGTTTCGTTCGTTACTTTACTCCACAAGGTGTTCAGGCCACAAAAGCGTATGTCAATCTAGCTCATGAACATGGTTTAGATCCCGCTCAAATGGCATTGGCCTTTGTTAACCAAAGACCGTTTGTCGCAGCCAATATTATTGGTGCGACAAACATGGATCAGCTTAAATCGAATATCGATAGTTTAGATGTCGTATTAGGTGATGAATTGCTTCAAGGGTTGCAAGAGATTGGGACGACTTACTCCAATCCTTGTCCATAAAGCCGCTATCGCAATAACGGCTGTCAATGATTAGGGCTGGCGAAGCAAACCAGCCCTTTTATTACGTAATTATTCGCGCACTTAAAACACGACGAAGATGACGAACTCGGCGCTCTGCTTTGACAGAATCTGGTTCATTATGGGCAATAGATCGACCATCTTGTTCCAAACCAATATCTCTTAGTAGGTGTGCATTGTTCCAAGGAATATCAAATGCACTGCGTCTAACTCGACGTTTCCATTCACGCTCTTCGCGGCAAAGGTCGGCTTTTACTAGTACTGTTGCAAGTTTTAAATAAACAGAATGACTCATTAGTTTTCTCCAGTTGAGTGAAAGCTGGGGAAAAGATCAACGAATCCATATAGGAGGATTAAGTTTTAATTCGCTGCTTTTCCGCAGCCAATTAAAATTAAATGGACACGGATCAATTACATTGCTGGTGTTGACGTACGATCACTGAAAGCGATTTGGGCGCTAATAGCTGCCTTTTCAAAGGCGGTAAGATCGTGAGACGCACAGTTCATTGAAATTACATTGATATGTTTCATGATGCGCCTCCTAGCTATGTATTAATCCAAAAAAAATGTGTGGGGGTTGAGCTCTAGCTCATGGTCAAATTCTAACCATGTAATTTATAAATTCAACCGATTTATAACAAATAAAATAAAAACAACGTATTTGACTATAAATTCGCCTATCAACTGAAATGACATAAGATATTCAGTGTGGTTATATTTAATAATCAGAAGATAATATTGCTAATAACAAAAAAGCCACACTGAATCGGTGTGGCTTTTTTAACAATAAAACAATCAGTTATACCGCAACATCACTGATCAAATTATGTTTGTTCAACAAACGATACATAGTTGCACGAGAAACGCCCAACTCTTTTGCCGCCATTGAAACTTGACCTGAGTGCGATTCAAGAACTAATAACAGTGCATCTCGCTCGCTACGTTCACGTATGCTCTTCAAGCTGCGTTTACCATCACTACGTTTTGGTAAATCAAGGTGCTGACCATCCAACATGACGGAATCAGACATAAGTACTATACGCTTGATCTGATTCATCAACTCACGAACATTTCCAGGCCAGTGATAACGGGTTAAGTCTCTAGCGGCCTCTTCGGTAAAGCTGCGCGCTTGCGCATTATACTCTTTAGAATATTCCTGCAAGAAGTGACGAGCAAGGATAGCGATGTCACCAGCTCGCTCTTTCAAACTAGGTACGTTGATGCGCAGTACATTGATGTAGTGGTATAGCTCTTCATTAAAATCACCATCAATAAGAGCTTTCTCAATATCTGCGGAGTTGGCAGCTAAGATACGAACGTCGACCTCTTGACGACCATTCGCTGTGTCTACCGTTCCCTCTTGCAAGAACCTCAATAAATTGATCTGCTGAGATTTAGGCAACGTGAGGATATCATTGAGCAATATCGTTCCACCATTGGCCTTTTCTAAAATAGAAGGCTCAGCGGCATCTTCACGATTAATACCAAATAGATCACTTTCAATGCGACGCTCTGACATCGCACGACAATTAACAGAGATAAATTCTTTGTTGGCTCGTGACGACGTTTTATGAACTGCACGTGCGACAGTCTCTTTACCTGTCCCACTTTCACCGTAAATAAGAATACTGACGTCCGTTGGACCAATACGTTTTATTTGATCACGAAGGCGCTTCATGGGAATAGAGTCACCGATCAACCCCATGTCACTGTTACTACCGTAATGAGGCCAAACTTTTTTCTCAAGTTTGAGCATACCAAGTTGGTGTCCAATCGTACCCAGTAGCTGAGCATCCGGAATAGGCGCAGTAAAAAAGTCGATACAAAAGTTTACAATGAACTGACAAATAGTATCGGAACTCAGCTGAGACTCGCGAATAAACGCTAACCAACGCACTTGCTTATGGTTACTTACTAAGTTTGCAATACCATTTAGACTAAACTCATCATGACTCAAATCGACAATACCAATGCATGGACCTGTTTCAGCAAATAGTGCATCTGCTTTGCGCAAATCGGCACACTGCGTACATCTCCAACCAACTTGTTCTAATACTGAAAGCCATGGTTCGTAGGTGCCTCCAACCACAATAAGAGACCCTGGAACGGAATCCATCCGGAACTGACTACCCATACGGCTTAATCCTTATTATTGATAACGTAAATGCTGTGCCACTAAAGGCACATTAGTAATAATGGTTACATTATAGAGACTCTGGCAGAGAATCTGTCTCAAATATAAGACTAGAGCTTGGTTCGTCTTTTTTCCACTCATACTGGGAGTAGTCTCAAAGATTGTTTACTCTAAAAGCGACATTCTGTCCGGTTGTTATATCGACTTCAAGACTGTAAACACCGCGCCTGCTTGTATTAAAAACAGCATTCTGATAATGAATCAACAAAACGCCAACAGTTGAACTCTGTAAGCTGATATCTGAATCTATCAAAAAACAAACCTAAAAAAAAAGCCACCCGAAGGTGGCTTTTATAATCAGACATTCCTGACAAATTACGCTTGTGGGCGCATTGCTGGGAATAGAATCACGTCACGGATCGTGTGCGTGTTAGTAAATAGCATCGCTAGACGGTCAATACCGATACCTTGACCCGCTGTTGGCGGTAGGCCGTGTTCTAGAGCAGTAATGTAGTCTGCATCGTAGTACATTGCTTCATCATCACCTGCATCTTTAGCATTAACTTGCGCTTTAAAACGCTCGTCTTGGTCTTGAGCATCGTTAAGCTCAGAGAAGCCATTTGCTACTTCACGGCCACCGATGAAGAACTCAAAACGGTCTGTGAAGAACGGGTTGTCATCGCTACGACGTGCTAGAGGAGAGATATCCGCTGGGTAGCCTGTGATGAACGTTGGTTGGATTAGCTGAGGTTCAGCTGTCTCACCAAAGATCTCTTCAAGAAGCTGACCACATGTCCAGAATGTTTCTACTTCTACGTGTACAGATTTAGCGATAGCAACCATCTTCTCTCGATCTTGCAGATCCGCTTCTGTCAGCGCTTGAATTTCCGCATGCTCAGGGTTGTAGTGTTTGATCGCATCAAACATGCTCATGCGAGCGTATTTACCACCGAACTCTACAGTCTCATCACCGTAAGGCATAGATGTTGAACCTAGAACGTCCATAGCTACTGTGCTAAGCATCTCTTCAGTTAGATCCATCAGGTCTTTGTAATCAGAGTACGCTTGGTAGAATTCCATCATTGTGAATTCTGGGTTGTGACGTGGAGAAAGACCTTCGTTACGGAAGTTACGGTTGATCTCGAATACACGGTCAAAGCCACCCACTACTAGACGCTTCAAGTAAAGCTCAGGTGCAACACGTAGGTACATGTCGATATCTAGCGCATTGTGGTGTGTGATGAATGGACGAGCCGTTGCACCACCAGGAATAACGTGCATCATTGGCGTTTCAACTTCTAGGTAGCCTTTTGAGCTCATGAAGTTACGAATAGCCGATACAAGCTTAGAACGAATGATGAATGCTTCACGTGAATCTTGGTTCACGATTAGGTCAACGTAACGCTGACGGTAACGCATCTCTTGGTCAGTTAGACCATGGAACTTCTCTGGAAGTGGACGTAGCGCTTTAGTTAGCAGCTCGTACGATTCCATGTTCACGTAAAGATCGCCTTTACCTGACTTATGCAGAGCACCTTTAACACCGATGATGTCACCGATATCTAAGCCTTGGTACTTCTCTTTAAGCTCTTTTTGAACATCTTTTGCAGCGTATGCTTGGATACGGCCAGATGTTTCTTGAATTGCTAGGAAAGGACCACGCTTAGCCATTACACGACCAGCGATTGCAACAACGTGGTTTAACTCTTCTAGCTCTTCTTTAGTCTTTTCACCGAATTCCGCTTGAAGATCGCCAGCTAGGTGCTCACGGCGGAAATCATTTGGGTGACCGTTTGCTTTGCAGCTCTTGCGGATATGATCCAGCTTGCTACGGCGCTCAGCAATCAGTTTATTCTCTTCTTGTGCGTTTTCGTTTTGAACAGCATCAGTCATTTTCGATGTATCCTGTTTTTCGTTATTAACGAGTATTTTTCGGTGAAAAGCTTACAGACCTGATTTCAGGCTAGCTTCGATAAATTTGTCTAAGTCGCCATCAAGAACCGCTTGAGTATTGCGGTTTTCAACGCCAGTACGTAAGTCTTTGATGCGCGAGTCATCCAGTACGTAAGAGCGGATTTGGCTACCCCAACCGATGTCAGATTTTGCATCTTCGTTCGCTTGCTTCTCTGCGTTCTGCTTTTGAATCTCTAATTCAAACAGTTTTGCACGAAGCTGCTTCATCGCTTGGTCTTTGTTCTTATGCTGAGAACGGTCATTCTGACATTGAACCACAGTGTTGGTTGGAACGTGAGTAATACGAACCGCAGATTCCGTGGTGTTTACGTGCTGACCACCAGCGCCCGATGCGCGGTAAACGTCAATACGTAGATCAGATGGGTTAATGTCGATCTGAATGTTGTCATCAATCTCTGGGTAGATAAACGCAGAAGCAAATGACGTATGACGACGACCACTAGAGTCAAATGGTGATTTACGAACAAGACGGTGAACACCAGTCTCTGTACGTAACCAACCGTAAGCGTACTCACCAGAAATTCTCACTGTTGCGCCTTTAAGACCAGCAACATCACCTTCAGATACTTCAATAACCTCAGTCTTAAAGCCTTTCGCTTCAGCCCAACGCAGGTACATACGTAGCATCATAGAGGTCCAGTCTTGCGCTTCAGTACCACCTGAGCCTGATTGCAAATCAATGTAGCAATCAGAAGCATCATGGTCGCCCGAGAACATACGACGGAATTCTAGTTTCTCAAGTTTCGCTTCAAGCTCAGCAAGTTCTGGCTCGATTTCGTCAAACGTTTCTTGATCTTCTTCTTCAACGGCAAGTTCGAGTAGACCTTCAACGTCTTCCACACCTTGCTCAAGTTGATCAATAGTTTCAACAACCGCTTCAAGTGATGAACGCTCTTTACCTAGCGCTTGCGCACGTTCAGGTTCGTTCCATACATCCGGTTGTTCTAATTCTGCGTTAACCTCTTCTAGACGCTCTTGTTTAGCGTCATAGTCAAAGGTACCCCCTCAGGACATTTGTGCGCTCTGACACGTCCTTAAGGCGGTTTTTAATAGGATTGATTTCAAACATGTTTGCTCAACATTTATGAGTAGAATTTAACCGAAGAATTGTACTCAAAAGTGTGACGAAGATACAGGAATTTTTTGAGAGGGAATAAAAATGCCAAAAATAAAAAAATCCCCTGTCACGCCTTACGCTACAGGGGATTAGTGTTTCAATATCTATGATTGATTATGCGATTTCTTCGGCCAGAGCAGGCTCTTCTGCTTTGCCGATAAAAAACATAGCAATAATTGCTGCTGTCGTTGGTAATACCCAACCCATACCGATATCAAATAGCGGTAACATATTGAACGCTGATACATCGATACCCGCCACTTTTGCCGCATCAATCAATGCAAACATTAGCGAGACCAAAATAACAACGCGATAAGCAGTTTTCGGGTTTGGCAATTTCTTACGTAAGAAAGTCAATGCAACCAATGCAATTGCCACCGGGTAAAGTGCGAACAATACTGGAACAGAAAGCGCGATCAACTGAGATAAACCAACATTTGCTACCACAGCACAAGCTACACCATTAATGATAACCCATGTCTTGTACGACAGTGGAGTCAACGAGCTGAAGTAGTCAGAACAAGCAGAAACAAGGCCGATAGCCGTTGTCAAACAAGCTAGCAACACAATTACCGACAGTACGATTTGACCATAAGGACCAAATAGCGACTGAACGTAAAGGCTTAAAACGACACCGCCATTGTCAGCGCCTGAAGCAACCGCAGCGCTTGTCGCACCAAGATAGAACAAAGAAACGTAAACAAAAGTTAGACCCGCAGCGGCAATACATGCCGCGCTGATCAAGTATTTAGCCGTCGCTTTTTGCTCGGTGATCCCTTTTTGACGAAGTGCATCAACAATCAATACACCAAACATCAATGAACCAAACGTATCCATTGTGTTGTAGCCTTCAAGGAAACCTTTTTGCAATGGGTGTGTTAAATACTCACCATGTGCTGCAATCATTTCACCTTGTGGATCGACAAACACTGCTACAGCGAGAATAATCAAACCTAGGAATAGAACAGGCGTCAGTACTTTACCGATCACATCAATCAGCTTACCTTGCGACCACGCAAAGAACATCGCGACAGCAAAGAACAGAATAGAGAAGATCGTCAAGTGAGACTGGGCTGCATCAACAAAAAATGGTTTAACCGCCATTTCGTAAGCAACAAGGCCAGTACGTGGCGCTGCAAAAGCTGGGCCGATGATAATAAAAATCAGCACCGCCATGATCATTGCTGCACGCTTAGGAAGATCTTTGGTTAAATGTTCCCAAGAACCACCAGCAACAGCGATAGCAACAATAGTAATAAGAGGAAGACCTACCGCTGTGATAAGAAAGCCTGTCATCGCCGGCATAAGGTTTTCGCCAGCAAGTTGACCCGCTAGAGGTGGAAAGATAATGTTTCCGGCACCCAAAAAGAACGCGAATAGCATAAAACCTACCGCGATAATGTCTGTTAATTTTAAAGTCTGATTCACTGTCGACCCTTTACTAATTATTTCATTGATGTTGTGTTTGGTGAGCAGTCTGAAATGCCACTCACTCTATAAATTTAGGCGCGCATAATGACGAAATACTCACCTACTCGCAACTCGTAGGGTAAAAACACCATATAAATTTATAATTACAGTTAAATAGCAGTTCATATCACTACATAAACACCAGAAACCAGACCAAAAAACTAGTCAAATTACAATACAGAACAAAAACAATTAGAACAAAACACCAAACAAGTTATTAACAATAGATCAATTATCTTAAAACCACATAAATAACCAACGAACATAAAATTTCATGAAAAAGACAAAAAGCTTTGAGTTCAAACAATTTAAGATCGAAGGCGGCTTCTCTGGCATGCCAGTCAGCACTGATGGCGTTCTCCTTGGAGCTTGGATGGAATTAGTTCAGGTAAAACGTCTTCTCGATATTGGCACAGGCACGGGATTATTATCTCTAATGTGCGCTCAACGCTCTGAGCAACTGGCTATTGAAGCGATCGATATTGATCAACATGCTCTGGATGCAGCTACTAATAATTTTAACCATTCGAAGTGGTCAGATCGCTTAACATTGCATAAAGGGGATGTATTGAGACATTCATTCAATGGCCTTTATGATGCCATTATTTGCAACCCACCCTACTTCAACTCTGGTCAGCACGCTGCTAACAGCACTCGTGCTACTGCTAGACATACTCAGACCCTAAGCCACGAAGATCTTCTAAGACGTTGCTGGCAGTTACTAACAGCAAAAGGCCACGCCTGCTTTGTTTTGCCAATTGCTGAAGGAGAGCAATTCATTCAACTCGCTATTGCTGATGGTTGGTTTCTACAACGCAAATGCAGCGTCAAACCCACAGATAAAAAAGTCGTAAGCCGATTGCTCATCCAGCTAGGCAAACTGCCTCAAGATTGCATTGAAGAAAGCCTTAATATTCATGAACAAGGGCAATACAATTCTGACTTTGTTAAGCTAACGCAGGACTTTTATCTCAAGATGTAAAAAATAAGGTGTGATCCTTGTCACCGTTAGCACTATAATACGACCCCTTAAATTTAACGCTCACATCAACTCGCTTGTGGAGACATCATAGTGATCAGAAATTTTGCTGAATTAGAGTTAGACCCTAACCTACTCCTCGCAATCGAAGAAATGGGTTACGACCGCCCAACGCAAATTCAGGCTGAAGCCATTCCACAAGCATTGGCTGGTCGCGATGTTCTAGCCTCTGCACCAACTGGTACAGGTAAAACTGCAGCATTTGTATTGCCAGCTTTGCAGTTTTTACAAGATTTTCCGCGTCGTAAACCTGGACCAGCACGCGTTTTGATTCTGACTCCGACTCGTGAACTAGCGATGCAAGTTGCTGACCAAGCACGCGCTTTGGCAAAACACACGAAATTGAACATTTTCACGATTACCGGTGGTGTTCAATATCAAGAACATGCTGATATTCTTGCAAAAACTCAAGACATCGTTGTGGCAACGCCAGGTCGTTTGATGGAATACATCGAGTCAGAGCGTTTTGATTGTCGTGCGATTGAATCTCTGATCCTTGATGAAGCTGACCGCATGCTGGATATGGGCTTTGGTCCAACGGTAGACCGCCTCTCTTCTGAGTGTCGCTGGCGTAAACAGACCATGCTGTTCTCTGCAACGCTAGAAGGCAAAGGCGTTGAAGGCTTCACCGCTGATCTACTGAAAGATCCGGCTCAAATCGAAGCTGAGCCTTCACGTCGCGAACGCAAGAAGATCGCTCAATGGTATCACCGCGCTGATAACATGGAGCACAAACTTGAACTGCTGAAGAAAATCATTACCGAGCAAGCAGAACGCTCGATCGTTTTCCTAAAGACCCGTGAGCGTCTTGGCGAATTACGTGCTGAGCTGGAGCGAGCGCAAATACCTTGTGCTTGGATTCAGGGGGAAATGCCTCAAGATCGTCGTAACAACGCCATCTCTCGCTTCCGTGACGGAACGGTTAATGTACTGCTTGCGACAGACGTTGCGGCTCGTGGTATCGACTTGCCAGATGTAAGCCATGTTATCAACTACGACATGCCACGCGGCGCAGATGTCTACTTACACCGTATCGGCCGCACCGCTCGCGCAGGTAAAAAAGGTAATGCGGTTTCTATTGTTGAAGCGCACGATCAACCAATGATCAAACGTGTAGAACGTTACATTGGTGAAGAGATTAAAGAACGCTTTATCAAAGAGCTTCGCCCTAAACACAAAAAGCCTGTGTTTAAGAAAAAGAACAAAAAGAAAGAAGATAAAAAGAAAGTCGCAGCGAAAAGTAAGAAGAAAGTTGCAAAGAAAAAATAGAATCGATTTTCGATAAATAATAAAAAGGGTTGATGTGAAAGCATCAACCCTTTTTCGTTCTCGAATCGCTTTACGAGAATCCTTACTCACTCATTCTTCGCTCTAAGGAGTGACAAACTCAACTTTAGCCAGACAATAAAATACCGCCTAAATAAAGACGGTATTATTATAACTTAGATTATCAGAAGATCTTCTAAGTCGCTGGGGTTAGAGCAAGACAACAAACTAATCCAGCCCCAGGAGCATAGTACGCTATGTGACAGGGCCGGATGAGTGAAGTTAACGCTGCCAGAGCTTCAAATATGAAGAGTATTAATGTTCGCGAGTCGCGCGGAACTCTACCTCTGGGAAACGCTCTTTCGCTAGGTTTAGGTTAACCATTGTTGGCGCGATGTAAGTGAGGTTATCACCACCATCGAGTGCAAGGTTCGTTTGGTTCTTACGCTGGAACTCATCCAACTTCTTACCGTCTGAACATTCAACCCAACGAGCTGTAGCAACGTTAACGCCTTCGTAAATCGCTTCTACGTTGTATTCTGCTTTTAGACGCGCAACAACCACATCAAACTGAAGCACACCAACTGCGCCTACAATAAGGTCGTTATTCTGCAGAGGACGGAATACCTGCACAGCACCTTCTTCTGAAAGCTGAACAAGGCCTTTGAGTAGCTGCTTCTGCTTCAGTGGATCTTTAAGTCGAATACGGCGGAACAATTCTGGCGCAAAGTTTGGAATACCAGAGAACTTCAGTTCTTCACCTTGCGAGAAAGTATCACCAATTTGAATCGTACCGTGGTTGTGTAGACCAATAATATCGCCTGCATATGCTTTCTCTGCGCGAGAACGGTCACCCGCCATAAAGGTCACTGCGTCAGAAATGCTAACCATTTTACCTGTACGTACGTGGTTCATTTTCATACCTTGAGAGTATGTACCTGATACGATACGCATGAAAGCAATACGGTCACGGTGTTTAGGATCCATGTTTGCTTGGATCTTAAATACGAAGCCGGAGAATTTCTCTTCTGTCGCTTCAACTGGACGCTCATTCGCTTGACGCGTTTGTGGCGCTGGAGCCCACTTGGTCAAACCATCCAACATATGGTCTACACCAAAGTTACCCAATGCAGTACCAAAGTAAACTGGTGTTAGTTCTCCTGCAAGGAATAGCTCTAAGTCGAACTCAGGACATGCACCCATAACAAGTTCTAGCTCTTCACGTACACTTTCCGCTAGGTCAGCGCCGACGGCTTCATCTAGATCTGGGTTATCAAGACCTTTAATGATGCGAACTTCTTGAATTTCATGGCCGTGACCTGATTCGTATAGAATCGTTTCATCACGGTGGATATGGTAAACACCTTTAAACTCTTTACCACAACCGATTGGCCACGAAATCGGTGCACATGACATGCCCAATTCGCTTTCTACTTCATCAAGAACTTCCATTGGATCACGTACATCACGGTCCAATTTGTTCATGAAGGTAACGATAGGCGTATCACGCAGACGAGTAACTTCCATCAGCTTTCGTGTACGGTCTTCGACACCTTTTGCCGCATCAATCACCATTAGACATGAGTCTACAGCTGTTAATGTACGGTAAGTATCTTCCGAGAAGTCTTCGTGTCCTGGAGTATCAAGAAGGTTAACCAAGCAGTCATTATAAGGAAACTGCATAACAGAAGTAGTAACCGAGATACCACGTTCTTTTTCCATCTCCATCCAGTCTGACTTAGCATGCTGAGCAGAGCCACGGCCTTTCACCGTACCCGCAGTTTGAATAGCGCGTCCGAAAAGCAGTACTTTTTCAGTAATGGTGGTTTTACCCGCATCCGGGTGCGAGATAATAGCGAACGTTCTGCGTTTAGATACTTCGCCAAGAAAAGTTGTATTTGACATCAAAAGTTCTTCTTCTGCCTGATTATCAGAAGACAAAATCAGTTAGACTGACGCTTCTGAGTATTCGATTCAATTTTGCGCGGTATTCTCTCTTATATTCTCTTATGGGGCAACTTGAACCATTAAATTGGCTAGATTTGCTCGTCAATTTCTATACGAATTAAAATATCAATAAATATAGGCTATAACTAAAGGAGTAGAGGGAACTTGATATAACTATGCCTAAAAGCCAAAAGATAAATTCATTAGCCTTCAGACAAGCTAAAACCGTCTTTTTAGTCTCGGTACTCTTAGGGGTATGTTTTAGCTTTTATCACATCTTGGTGGATCTTCATCAGGAGCAGAAGCGTATTGAAGAACATTATCAATTTAAGCTATTACAAAACTACTCAAATGCCAGTCAAGCGGCTTATCACCTCAATCAACTTTTGGCTGAGCAAGTCGCTTCAAGTTTGATGATGGACAGTGCGATTTATAAAGTCGAAATCATTGACGACTTCGGTGATATTTTAACCCTTAAGGAAAACCGCATCTCCCTACAAGGCAACTTTACAGAAGCACTCTCAAGTTACCTAACACCAAGAACGCCAATTTATACAACAGAGCTTCACCAACCCAATTCACATGTTGTCGTTGGAACGTTAGCGTTTTCCGTTAACGGAGCCAACATTGCTCGAGACTTCATTACCAAAACCAGTAAGATTCTCTTATTCGATCTATTTAGGAACATACTCCTAACCTCAATCTTACTGTTCTTTTTCTATCAAAAACTGTCTAAACCTTTAGTCACACTTATCGATTGGGTTCGATCTCTGCAAAACAATAAAAGCGATTTACCACCTCCGACCCTATATCGTGATGATGAATTAGGCCACTTAGCAAAAACTTTCCATAACCTTTGGAAAGATAGAGAAGCGGCAGAAGCTAAACTCAATCAACTCGCCTACTACGATTCGCTAACAGGTTTAGCGAACCGGAGTCTTCTACTGCAATTACTCGGAAAATCCATTGATACAGCGAATATCAAAAGTCAGACAGGAGCTTTGTTTTACCTCGATCTAGATAGATTTAAAACCATCAATGACTCGCTCGGACACACGATTGGCGATCATTTGATTAAAGCGATTTCCATGCGTATAGAAGCGTGGCTCAAAGAAGAATATACGGCGGCTCGAATCGGTGGCGATGAGTTTGCCATCTTGCTACCCAATACCCAATCGGAGAAAGCCCACGATCTCGCACAACAACTACTTGCGCTGATTTCTAACCCATATTCAATTGACGATCACCAGTTGTATTGTACCGTCAGTGTCGGTATTGCTGTTTTTCCTTCCGTTGGCAGCACTAACATTGATGTACTACGTCAAGCCGATACCGCCCTCTATCGAGCTAAGGTGTGTGGTAGAAACAAATACATGTTCTACGAACCTGAAATGCAAGCTCAAGTGGAATCTTTCTTAGAGATCGAGAAAGGTTTACATGAAGCCATCAACAAAGATCAACTTGAGCTCTATTACCAACCTCAAGTAAACAGTGAACACCAAATCATCGGCGTTGAAGCTTTAATTCGCTGGAACCACCCAGATAGAGGAGTGCTTCCTCCTGGTGTCTTTATGCCGATAGCCGAAGAAACCGGGCAAATACTTCAGATTGGTAATTGGATCATTGAAAAAGCCTGCTATCAATACGCCACTTGGAAAGAGCAAGGCGTACTTCCAGAAACGTTTCGTCGCTTAGCGATCAATATCAGTCCCTTACAGTTTTCTCAGGACTCTTTCGTTGAACACATTAGTGAGGCACTGACTCAAGCTGGAATTGTCGGCGATCATATTGAGTTAGAGATAACCGAAAACTTGCTTTTGGAGAATGTAGAAAGCGCGATCCAAAAAATGGTGAAGCTAAAAGAATACAATCTTAAAACTTCTATTGATGACTTTGGTACAGGTTATTCATCATTGAAGTATTTAAAACATCTGTCTGTAGACGTTTTAAAAATAGACCGTTCATTCGTAACGCAATTGCACTTAGATGAAAGTGACCAAGCCATCGTTGATACGATAATCATGACCGCGCAAAGACTAAACCTTGAGGTCATTGCAGAGGGTGTTGAAGATTGCAACGAGTTAAATACATTAAAAGGATTGGGCTGCGAACAATTCCAAGGATACCTATTCGATAAGCCACTCCAAGCGAGTGAATTAACCGAACGTTTCGCGAGGAATCATTACCAATTAGAAGACGTTCAACCAATCCAAGCCATACAAAAATAGCGGCGCTACTACGAATTAGAAAAAGATGTAGCTCATAATAATGGCATCTTCTTTACCGCTTTGGGTTGGGTAGTAATTCAAGCGGCGGTCAACTTCGTTAAAACCATACTCTTCATACAGACCAAAGGCTCGAAGGTTGCTTTCTCGCACTTCGAGCCAAATGCTGTCGGCTTTAGCTTTCTCACAACATGAAAGTAAAGCTTCAATAAGTGCTTTACCATACCCCTTTCCTTGCAACTCAGGATCAACGGCAACATTCAGCAAAGTCACTTCGCCCACTATATTTTGCGCGTAGAAATACCCAACCAACCGATCACCATCCAGTAAAACATGATGACATGCACCTCGACTCTTTACATCTCTGATCATATTTTCAGACCAAGGATGCGAATGAGCTGAGACTTCAATACGATAAACATCATCTAGATGCTCTACCGCTAACGGAATAATTTGTAGAGTCATAACTTATTGATAAGAGCAGATTTGTTGCCACAAAGCGCGGCGTAATTCATTGTTTCCATCGATAAGATGAATCAACGGCGTGGTAAGAACCTTTCCTTCGTAGTCGATTGGCACATCACATCCTGCAAACCATACCCAACCGGTAAACGGTTCAGACAGTTGATCGAATTGCTCGGGATAGATATGAAGCGATTGGTTTAGTTCCAGTTTTAAACTTTTCAACACTCGCTCAAACAACAAAGCTGTCTCTTTTTTCGGACATTGGGGGGAGATGAGCAAAAGTTGACAAGACGCTTGCAAAACTAACGTTGGCGATTGGTAGCCTTGCAATCTTTCTGGGTGAGTCAGTTCATAGCACTGAATGCCCATCTCTTGTAAATACTGTATCTCGTGTTGTGGCATAAGGAGTCGTCACTGGTTTGAACGAGGCGATCCTAACACAAAAATCAGAGGCCCTATGAAACATTTCATCACTATTTTAATCTCATCACTGGTTCTATTTACCACTTTTCAAGGTTACGCGAAAGAGAGTGATGACTGGGTCAAAATTAGCGACAAAGTGGTTAACTATAAGTCAGAAACAGATACTGTTGAACCGATGGCCTACATTAGCCAACGCAACTTCAGCAAAATTAAAATCAAAGTGGTTCAAGGTACAGTGAACATTAAAAAGATTGTCGTGACTATGTCTGATGGCAGCTCCAAAGAGCTTAAAACCATGGGTACACTGACTAAAGGTATGTCAACTCGAGCATGGACCTTACCAGGTGATGAAAATAGTAAATTCAAAAAACTAGATATGACTTACGACAGCTGGGGTAGCACCACCTTAAGTGCGATTGGTTTAAGCAAAAAAGCTAAGATTGAAGTGTGGGGTAAAAAACGCACCGAAGAAGAAAAATAACTATCACCGCAAGATTAAAAAAAGCGCTACTCCAAGGTAGCGCTTTTTACATCAATCCAACGATTAACGATTAGAAGTTCGCCTTCACCGCGTCAGCAATTTTTAACGCTGATGATTGAACAAGCTCTGCATCTTCACCTTCAACCATAACGCGAATCAGTGGCTCAGTACCTGATTTACGCAGTAATACTCGGCCTTTATCGCCCAGTTCAGCTTCCACTTCTTTTGTTGCCTGCTTAACCGCTTCTGCGTCAAGTGGGTTTGAATCACCTTCAAAACGGACATTTTCAAGCACTTGCGGGTATAGCGTCATACCTTGAGAAAGATCATGAAGAGACATATCACTGCCGACGACTGAAGCCAGTACTTGCAAGGCTGCGACAATCGCATCACCAGTGGTTACTTTGTCCAACAAAATGACATGACCTGAGTTTTCAGCACCAATCTTCCAGCCTTTTGCGAGCAGTTGCTCCATGACATAACGGTCACCTACTGCTGCACGAACAAATGGAATACCTAATTGCTTCAAGCCGTTTTCCATACCAAGGTTTGTCATTAGCGTACCAACAACGCCACCTTTCAGCTCACCGCGGCGCAGTGCATCACGAGCGATAATGTAAGCAATTTGGTCACCATCAACTTTATTACCTAGGTGATCGACCATGATAATACGGTCGCCGTCGCCGTCGAATGCTAAACCTAGGGCAGCGCCTTCTTCCACCACACGTTTTTGCAGAGCACGGACATCTGTCGCGCCAACTTCATGGTTGATGTTAGTGCCGTTTGGCTCAACTCCCATCGCAATCACTTCAGCACCTAACTCACTAAATACCGCTGGTGCAATGTGATAAGTCGCGCCATGTGCACAGTCAACCACGATCTTTTGTCCAGCAAGACTAAGCTCTGTCGGGAATGTACTTTTACAAAATTCGATATAACGGCCAGCCGCATCATTTAGACGCGTCGCTTTACCCAACATTGAAGATTCAACGCATTCAATCTCTTTGTCGAGTTCAGCTTCAATCGCTAACTCTACGTCATCAGGAAGCTTCGTCCCTTCAGATGAGAAGAACTTAATACCGTTGTCGTAATAAGGATTGTGAGAAGCAGAAATCACGATTCCCGCTTCAGCACGGAAAGTTTGCGTTAAGTACGCGACAGCAGGTGTCGGCATTGGACCTGTGAACGTCGCCTTTAGACCAGCAGCAGCAAGACCGGCTTCTAGCGCAGACTCCAGCATATAGCCAGAGATACGGGTATCTTTACCAATGATCACCTTCTTTGTACCTTGCTTAGCCAACACGCGGCCTGCCGCCCAACCAAGTTTAAGCACAAAATCAGGCGTAATTGGGTATTGCCCTACTTTGCCGCGAACACCATCAGTACCAAAATAACGTCTCTTATCAGACATAATGAATCCTTTTTTATAATCGTTTTCTGTTTAATGATTTTGAGTAACCATTGAAACAATTTTTACAGCATCAAGCGTTTGTTCAAAATCGTGCACGCGAATAATTTGCGCACCTTTCATCGCCGCGATTGTCGCGCAGCTTACACTGGCCGCAACACATTGATCAGGCGCTTTATCGAGCAATTTAAAAATCATCGATTTACGCGACATTCCAGCCAGTAGAGGTAATCCAAATTTATGGAACTGCTCTAGATGCGCCAACATGTGGTAGTTATGCTCAATTGTCTTTCCGAACCCAAAACCTGGGTCTAAGATCAGCTGGTCACGGGAGATTCCCACCGACTCACACGCAGAGATACGCTCTTCAAGAAACTCTCCGACTTCCAGCAACAAATCATCGTAATGAGGGTTAGCTTGCATGGTCCTAGGTTGGCCTTGCATGTGCATCAAACAAATAGGTAGACCTGTTTTAGCAGCAACTTCAAGCGCACCAGGCTCTTGCAGTGCTCGTACATCATTGATGATGTCAGCACCAACCTCAGCAGCTTGACGCATTACTTCCACTTTGCTGGTATCAATCGAGATCCATACATCAGATTGTTGACGAATCGCCCTAATGATAGGAATAACACGCTGTAGCTCTTCTTCTAACGCAACATCCGGCGCACCCGGACGAGTCGACTCGCCACCAATATCGATAATGGTGACACCCGCATCTACCATAGCTTTCGCCTGGGTAAGAGCATTGTCGAGAGAATTGAATTTTCCACCGTCAGAGAAGGAGTCTGGTGTGACGTTGAGTATGCCCATGACTTGAGGAGTTGATAAGTCTAGGGTCTTGTTGTTTGCGGTAATTATCATAATAAATACAAAAACCCCGAGTCGCCTCGGGGTTTATTTCTTAACTCAATTATTCAGAGTCTTTTTTCTCTGATGCTTCCGCTGAAGTATTCTCTTGAGAAGTCGGTTGCTCTTCAGCTTTTGGCTGCTCAACCGTTTCATCTTTTTCTTCTGCTTTCGCTTCAGTCTTTGCTTCTGGTTTGCCGTTTTGGTTGTCACCCCAACCTGCTGGCTCACGAATTTCTGATTTACGCTCCATCAGGTCATCAATTTGACCTGCATCGATGGTTTCGTATTTCATCAGCGCATCTTTCATCGCATGCATAATATCCATGTTGTCTTCAAGGATCTGCTTCGCGCGAGCATAGTTGCGGTCGATAATAAGACGAATTTCATCATCAATCAGCTTCGCTGTGTCGTCAGACATGTGTTTGGTCTGAGTCACACTGCGGCCAAGGAACACTTCACCTTCTTCTTCAGCATAAAGAAGTGGGCCAAGTTTTTCAGAGAAGCCCCATTGAGTCACCATCTTACGAGCGATATCTGTAGCGCGCTCAATATCGTTTGATGCGCCCGTTGATACTTTTTCAGCACCGTAGATAAGCTCTTCAGCTAGACGACCACCGTAAAGGCTAGAAACCATCGACTCTAGGTGTTGACGAGACATACTTACACGATCTTGCTCTGGTAAGTACATTGTCACACCAAGTGCACGACCACGTGGAATGATCGATACCTTGTACACTGGATCGTGCTCAGGTACCAAACGACCAACAATCGCGTGACCCGCTTCGTGGTATGCCGTTGATTCTTTCGTTTCTTCCGACATAACCATTGAACGGCGCTCTGCACCCATCATGATCTTGTCTTTAGCCAATTCAAACTCAACCATTGAAACGTTACGTTTGTTACCGCGAGCGGCAAATAGCGCAGCTTCGTTCACTAAGTTAGCAAGGTCAGCACCAGAGAAACCCGGTGTACCACGTGCGATTAGAGAAGGCTCTACGTCACCCGCTAGAGGGACTTTACGCATGTGCACTTTAAGAATTTGTTCACGACCACGTACATCTGGAAGGCCAACAACTACCTGACGGTCAAAACGACCAGGACGAAGCAATGCAGGGTCTAGTACGTCTGGACGGTTAGTCGCAGCAATAACGATAATACCTTCGTTACCTTCAAAGCCATCCATCTCAACCAGCATTTGGTTTAGTGTTTGTTCACGTTCATCGTGACCACCACCAACACCCGCGCCACGCTGACGACCTACGGCATCGATTTCATCGATGAAGATGATACAAGGTGCTGCTTTCTTGGCTTGCTCGAACATGTCACGAACACGTGATGCACCGACACCAACAAACATTTCAACAAAGTCAGAACCTGAGATAGTAAAGAACGGTACTTTCGCTTCACCAGCAATCGCTTTAGCAAGTAACGTTTTACCCGTACCAGGAGGACCAACCATCAGTACGCCTGTTGGGATCTTGCCGCCCAGCTTTTGGAATCGGCTTGGGTCACGTAGGTAATCGACAAGCTCTTTCACGTCTTCTTTTGCTTCGTCACAACCAGCAACATCAGCGAAAGTCGTTTTGATTTGCTCTTCGCTCATCATACGTGCTTTACTCTTACCGAAAGACATCGCGCCTTTACCGCCGCCACCTTGCATCTGACGCATGAAGAAAATCCATACACCGATCAACAAGATCATTGGGAACCAAGAGATAAAGATAGTACCCAGCAAGCTTTGCTCTTCTGGTGGTGTACCTTGCACTTTTACATTTTGATTAATTAGGTCATCAAGTAGCTTCTGGTCGTAGACCGGCATGTAAGTAACATAACGCGAGCCGCCGCCACGACGAATGAAAGAGATTTCACCGTCTTTAAAAGTTGCTTCCTGAATCTGGCCTTGGCCAACTTCCTGTACAAACGTGGTGTAATCCACCGCTCTGCCATTGCTCTCTCCAGGGCCAAAGCTCTGGAAAACCGACATCAACACGACGGCGATAACAAGCCACAGAATTAAATTTTTTGCCATGTCACTCAAGGTGTCAGCCTCTCGATAACTAATTGTAATTAAAGGTAGGGTACTACAGTTTATAACCTGTAGCTATAGTGTTAACTTGCCCATCAGAGGGCAAAATAGTTAACCTTTGTAACCAGTGGCTACAACGAAGACTTCCCGTGAGCGAGCTCTCGATGAGTCAGGTTTTCTAATTTTTACGGCTTTAAAGTTGTCTCGGACTTCTTTCACAAACTGATCGAAGCCTTCCCCCTGGAAAACCTTTACAACAAAGCTACCATTTGGGGCTAGAACTTGTCGACACATATCTAAAGCCAATTCAACTAAATACATAGCGCGAGGCTGATCTACGGAGTTGTTTCCCGCGATGTTTGGTGCCATGTCAGACATAACTACATCAACCATCGACGGTTGGATTCTATCGAGTAATGCTTCTAAAACTGCATCATCACGAAAGTCACCTTGAAGGAAGCTTACACCTGCAATGGGATCCATAGGCAACAGGTCACACGCAATAATTTGCCCTCCGTCACCTATTATCTTAGCAGCATATTGAGACCAACCACCGGGAGCCGCGCCTAAATCGACCACAGTCATACCAGGTTTTAGGAGTTTATCCTTAGTTTGGATCTCTTCCATTTTGAAATATGCACGTGAACGATAGCCCTTTTTACGAGCTTCATTTGCGTATTTATCATCAAAATGTTCTTTCAACCAGCGGCCTGAGCTCGCTGAATGTTTTTGTTTGCTCATTTGATTCCTAACAGATAGAGGGACCAACTTACCCAATAAATTATAGTCTTCAGGGATAGATGGCGTTAAAATGGTATTTTTCAACCCTTATATTAAAGAAAATTGGCCGCGTAATGAACCTAAGCACCAAACAAAAGCAGCATCTAAAAGGCCTAGCGCACAGTCTAAAACCTGTCGTGCTTATGGGCGCAAACGGACTAACTGAAGCTGTTCTAGCGGAAATTGAAATTGCTCTTGATCACCATGAGCTAATCAAAGTTAAAGTCGCAACTGAAGATCGTGAGACTAAAAACCTGATTGTAGACGCTATTGTACGCGAAACGCGCGCAGAAAAAGTGCAAGTAATCGGTAAAACTCTGATTCTATTCCGTCAAACAGACGAGCGTAAAATCGAACTGCCACGTAAGTAATTTTTACTTCGTCCGCAATAAAAAAGGTCGCTTAAGCGACCTTTTTTAATTTCAAAATTCAGACCTTGGTCACTTTGAAAGACGTACTTAGATGTAATCTACACTGTCAATTTCAAAGTCACGCTCACCGCCTGGTGTTGAAATCACGACTTCATCACCTTCCATTTTACCAATCAAGCCACGAGCAATCGGCGAACTTACAGAGATACGACCCGCTTTAATGTCAGCTTCATCATCACCAACGATTTGATAGGTTTTCTCTTCTTCAGTATCACAGTCAATCAAAGTCACTGTTGAGCCAAAGATAACTTTGCCCGAGTTATCCATTTTGGTTACATCGATCACTTGAGCAACCGACAATTTGTACTCGATATCACGAATTTGCGCTTCACAGATACCTTGCTCTTCACGAGCGGCATGGTATTCAGCATTTTCCTTAAGGTCACCCAGTTCACGAGCTTCTGCAATAGCTTCTGAGATTTGTGGACGAAGCTTCAGTAGTCGGTCGAGTTCTTCACGCAGCTTTTTCTCGCCGCGTAGTGTCATTGGGACTTTTTCCATTGTTTACCTCATTCCAAAGCAGTCTTTGGACAATAAGAAACTCCCCAACCCAAGGGGCTAGGTAGTCTAGTTAACTCATCAATTTGTTCTAGTGTAAACAAACTTGGCAACTAAATCACCATAATTCCAACACATCAAAAATCCCCGCGCATAACGAAGTGATTATTTTTCATACGAACATCACTACCCTGTATGAAAAAGCCTATAAGCGCGTAAAAAAAACTAAACTTCGACACTTTAGACAAGCATCAATTAGTAAAGATATACCCTTATAAAACAATAGTTTGATATTTATTTACTTAAAATAAAACAGTGTTCATAATCCAATTTTATATCATTTTACTACCCCACCGAGGAACTTTGGCGTTAAAACATTGTTCACCGATTGCTTGTGAAGCGTTATCAATTCTTGCTTATTTTTGACATAAATCTTGAATATGAGTCTTGATTCACACGAGCAATAATTAGAGGATAACTACGGAAAAATGAGTTATCGCTCGCATATAACTATTTATGGACAGTAAATTAGGACTTATAAGATGAACAAAACTCTGATTGCTCTTGCAGTTTCAGCTGCAGCAGTGGCTACTGGTGCTAACGCGGCAGAAATCTACAACCAAGACGGCACTACTCTAGACATGGGCGGCCGTGCTGAAGCGCGTCTTTCTCTTAAAGATGGCAAAGCGCAAGACAACTCTCGCGTACGTCTAAACTTCCTAGGTACAACTCAAATCACTGACGGCTTGTACGGCGTTGGTTTTTACGAAGGTGAGTTCACTACTGCTGACAACGCAGATGAAGATGACATCGATCACCGTTACATCTACGCTGGTCTAGGCGGTCAGTTTGGTGAAGTAACTTACGGTAAAAACGACGGCGCACTAGGCGTTATCACAGACTTCACAGATATCATGGCTTACCACGGTAACTCTGCAGCGCACAAAATCGCAGCAGCAGACCGCGTAGACAACATGGTTTCTTACAAAGGTCAATTCGACGACCTTAGCCTAAAAGCAAGCTACCGTTTTGCTGACCGCGTTGAAGGCACGACTTCTGACGCTGGTGCGTACGGCGACAATGGCGAAGATGGCTACTCTCTATCTGCTATCTACGCAGTAGCTGATACAGGCCTAAAACTAGGTGCTGGTTACGCTGATCAAAAAGATCAAAACGAATACATGCTTGCAGCATCTTTCGCAGTACAAGATCTATACCTAGCAACAACTTACACTAACGGTGAGCTAGATAAGAAAGATGCAGACTACACTGGTTACGAATTCGCAGCAGCATACACGCTAAACCAAACTGTATTCACTACTACGTACAACAACGCTGAAACTGATGGTGAAACATCTGCAGACAACGTTGCAATCGATGCAACTTACTACTTCAAGCCTAACTTCCGCGGCTACGTATCATACAACTTTAACCTTATCGACAAAGGTGACAAGCTAGGTACAGTTGGCGCTGGTAACGGTACTGCATCTAAGATGGATGCTGAAGACGAACTAGCTATCGGCCTACGTTACGACTTCTAATTTATGATTTAATGTCATGAATCTAAGACGCCCGCTCTATAGCGGGCGTTTTTTTTACTGGTTATACTGGCCATTACTTTCTTGCTTGGTCGACTCCTAAATTATGCTGCTACCTCGTCTGCTTGTTGTTTCTCTTCTATCACTTTGTTCTACTGCCACTATGGCCTATGCACCTTTAGATAAATTACCTTCAGGAAGCCGTGCTAGCGTATTGATTGAAAGCCTCACCGGTGAGCAAACTTTCCTTACCTCAAACAACGATCAACTGTACTTTCCCCCTGCCAGTACGCTTAAACTTGTAACGGCCCTTGCAGCGAAACTAGAACTTAAAAAAAACTTCCACTTCGAAACTCGCCTTGAACAAGTGAACAAAGATGTTGTTATTCGTTTCTCCGGCGATCCAACGCTAACAACCGAGAATCTTAAGCAATTGCTACTCACAGCTCGCGGTAAAGGGTTAACAACAGTTAAGGGAGACATTTGGTTAGATAACAGTGCTTTTTCTGGCTACGACAGAGCTGTGGGATGGCCTTGGGATATATTAGGGGTTTGCTATAGTGCGCCCGCTAGCGCGATTACCTTAGATGAGAACTGTGTTCAAGCTTCGATCTACACTGAAGCCAATCAAAAAACACGCGTTTATGTGCCTGAGCACTTTCCTATCTACGCTTCAACTCAAGTAAAAAGTGTAACGAAAGTAGAGCAAGAGAGCTCACAGTGTGATTTAGAACTTATTTCTTCATCGGACAACCACTATCAACTGCGTGGCTGCTTAGTTGAGCGTAAAAAGCCTCTGCCACTTAAATTTGCGGTACAAAACCCTGAGCTCTACACCCAGCGCATACTACATACCTTGCTAAATCAACTTGATATTGAGTTAGAAGGTAATATTCGTATTGGTAGTCCAAACAAAAAATCTTCTAAACTGCTCGCACAACATCGCTCTCCAACCTTAATACCGTTACTAGAGGAGATGTTAAAAAAGTCGGATAACTTGATTGCTGATAACCTCACCAAGGCGATTGGCGAGCAATTTTTTCTTCAACCAGGCAGCTTTAACAATGGTACTGAGGCGATCAAACAGATCATTTTTGCCAATACTGGTATCGACCTCAGAAATACTCCATTAGCTGATGGCTCAGGGCTATCACGTAACAACCGTTTCCGTAGTCATGATATGGCTGAAATTTTGCGCTACATTTGGCAAAACGACAATGATCTTGACTTGATCGCGCTTATGCCCAAGTCTGGGCTATCTGGCACCCTAAAATATCGTCGAAGTATGAGAAAAGAGCCAGTAAAAGGGACTATTATTGGCAAAAGTGGCTCTTTGTACGGCAGTTATAATATGGCTGGTTATGGGGTTGATAAAACAGGAAAACCAAGCTCACTCTTCGTCCAGTTTGTGACCGATTATCACCCACCAAAAAGAAAGAGCGATGAAAAGCCTACCATCGCTCCTATTACTCAATTTGAGACACTATTTTATAAAGATGTGGTGAAATTCAGTCAGGCAATTCCTAAGAAATAATTCACAACAGTAAAGTAGATCCACATCCCCGAGATATCGACAATAGACGCCAAAACTGGACTCACTAGAACCGCAGGGTCCAGTTTAAACGCACGGGCTAAGATCGGTAATAAACCACCTAACGTCGTTGATAGCGTAACTTGAATGAACAACGCGACAGCGATTGCCAATGCAATGGTGTTGAGCTCAAAGCCACCTGTGGATGACTCATCGCTAAACAATAGAATACGCCCTACTATCACTAGCGCTATGGCAAGTGCCAGACACAACGCAACCCGGCTCTCTTTCCAAAACACCTTCACCCACTCTCTTTTTCGCAGCTCTCCTGTTGCAAGCGCTCGAATCACCAGTGTGGCTGCCTGCGTTCCCGTATTACCTCCAGCAGCCGCAATGACTGGCATATAAATCGCCAGCAGCACTAATTGACTCAAGGTATCTTCGTATTGGGCGATGATTAACCCAGAAACAATGCCTAGTAACGCTAAAGCGATAATCCAACCAATTCGCTGCTTAACGTGTTCCAATACCGATGTATTTAGATAGCTGTTTGAGGTTTCCACTTCTGAGTGAATAAACCCTAGCTGATGCGCATAGTGACGCGCTCGTTTATCGTGTCCTTCATTTTCTAGTAAAGATATAAGTTGCTGCACATACCCAACAGAGCAGTGATGTAAAATAGCCACCGCTTCTTCAATAGGCATAACTGTTAACAAATGAACTTGTTGTGCTTGCTCGTACTGCAAAAATGCATTGCGAGCCGCCCCGATCTCTTCTTGTGAAAAGTGAGGGCTGTTTTCAATATAGGTGTTGCTCATTACCGTCATGGCGAATCTCCCGATTGGCAGTAGGTAACGACCATCAAATACAACTAGGCTGACAAAAATTGGCGGTAACAAACAGGATCAACACAGGGCTGATGCGCTTTATACACAAAAGATAACAAGCTCTATTGTATTTATGTTCTAGTTTTAGAGGAGAAAAACGAGAGGATCTTAGAATAGGATAACTCTACCACTTGGGCAGAGGCGGAAACGACAATACCGAAATGGGTTATTTTTCTCCCTTGATACTAGGAGGATGGTCGATATTGTTCATAAAAGTCTCCAAATAAACCGCCTTTCTGGCAGCGCGACTATGGTAACAAACTGACATAAAAAAAACAGTCAAAACCATGTAAAAACGTCTAACATTTGAACGAGTTATAACTATTTAAACAAACATAAAAAAAGCGCCTAAAAGGCGCTTTAATTAACAGTATTTTCAGTGACTTGATGTTTACTATTTAATAGTAAGACGAGCAAACTTACGTTTACCTACTTGGAATACATAAGTACCTACTTCAGGCGTAAACTTCGAATCTGCGACTTTTTCGCCGTCAATCTTCGCTGCGCCTTGTTTAACCATACGCATAGCTTCAGAAGTCGACGCACATAGACCCGCTTCTTTCAGAAGATTACTTACTGGTAAGCCAGCATCAAAATCAAACTCAGGCATATCATCTGGGATTTGATTCTTAGCAAAACGGTTAACAAATTCTTGCTCTGCTGCGTCAGCGTCAGATTCTGAATGGAAGCGAGCAATAATCTCTTTCGCTAGCAGTACTTTTACGTCACGTGGGTTCTTACCAGCTTCAACATCAGCTTTGAACTGAGCAACCTCTTCCAGCGGACGGAAAGAAAGCAACTCGTAGTAGCTCCACATAAGATCGTCAGAAATTGACATGATCTTACCGAACATCTCACTTGGAGCTTCGCTAATACCGATGTAGTTGTGAGCCGATTTTGACATTTTCTTCACGCCATCTAGACCAACAAGCAGAGGCATCATTAGCACTGCTTGAGGCTTTTGACCCGCAGCTTTTTGTAACTCTCGGCCCATCAGTAGGTTGAACTTCTGGTCTGTACCACCTAGCTCAACATCACTCTCAAGCGCAACAGAATCATGACCTTGAAGAAGTGGATACATGAACTCGTGAATTGCGATTGGCTGACCACCTGCGTAGCGCTTTTTAAAATCGTCACGTTCTAGCATACGAGCAACGGTTTGGTTCGCAGCAAGACGGATCATGCCTTCAGCACCCAGCTCAGATAACCATTCTGAGTTAAAGCGAATTTGTGTCTTAGCAGGATCTAAAATTTTGAATACTTGCTCTTTGTAAGTTTCAGCATTCTTCAGTACGTCTTCACGGCTAAGTGGTGGACGTGTTGAGTTTTTACCTGACGGATCACCAACCATCGCAGTGAAATCACCAATTAGGAATGTCACTTCATGACCAAGCTCTTGGAAAGCACGCAGCTTGTTGAAGATAACCGTATGGCCTAAGTGGATATCTGGAGCTGTTGGATCGGCACCCAGTTTAATACGTAAAGGACGACCTTCTTTTAATTTAGCAATCAGTTCGTCTTCTGGAATTAGCTCTTCAACACCGCGCTTAATCTCGGCTAGTGCAGCTTCAATGCTCGCCATTCTTGTTCACTCCCACAGATTTGGCAAAAATTTGATAATTTGCCATCTTACTTGAATAGCGATGCTTTTTGAAACCAGTTAGACTAAACAGCTGAGCTTTTTTACTTAATTTTTAGAACGAATAATAAAATGCTGGCTATTTTCGCTCGACTCCCATGGATGCACCGAGCTCTTATTGCACTTTTTAGTGCTCTTATTGTTATTGCGCTGTTTCTTCCAGCCCCACAAGACTTACGTCAAGATGAACGCCAGTACCAGGTTGGTAAAGCGTACCCATTATCTATTGACCAATCTGCGTTGATTTTAGAAGAGAGAGCACCAACTTTCGCAGTACTGCGTTGGGAAAAGCATACTATTGGCTCAGGCGATAGTATGGCACTGTTGTTTCAACGTGCTGGCCTATCATCTCGCTTACTCTATCAATTGACTTCTACCAATAAAGAGATCGCTAATCGACTGACTAAAGTCCGTCCTGGTGATACCTTTCAGTTTGGTTTTGACGCCGATAACAATCTAATCCAAATCAAACGCAAGCTCAGCGCTTATGAAACCTTTCTAGTGACCAAGTCAGAGAATGGCTACACCTCGAGTGTGGATAAAAAGCAAGTTCACTATCAATACAACTACGCGAGTAATACCATTACCTCTAACTTCTGGAATGCTGGTGTAGGGGCGGGCCTAACCGCTAACCAAATTATGGAGTTGGCAGGCATTTTCGGCTGGGATATCGACTTTGCATTGGATATCCGCAAGAACGATTCCTTTGAAATTCTTTATCAAGAAAAGGTCGTTGAAGGTGAAGTTGTCGGTCGAGGAAAGATCATGGCCGCTATCTTTACTAACCAAGGTGACACCTTTAAAGCGATATTGGATGACAAGAGCGGAAATTACTACGATGAAAATGGCCGTGCTATGAAGAAAGCTTTCTTGCGCTCTCCACTGGATTTTCGTCGTGTAACCTCCAACTTTAACCCGACTCGCCGACACCCTGTGACAGGGAAAGTACGAGCACACCGCGGAACAGATTATGCAGCTCCTGTCGGAACACCAATTTGGGCAGCGGGCGATGGCACGGTTCTAAAATCAAGCTATAACCAGTTCAATGGTAACTACGTGTTTATTAAACACAGCAATACCTACATAACCAAATACCTGCACTTAACCAAACGTATGGTGAAGACAGGTCAAAGAGTTAAGCAAGGACAAACCATAGGTACATTAGGTGGAACAGGTCGTGTGACAGGCCCGCACCTTCACTATGAATTCTTGGTCAATGGCGTACACAAAAATGCGCGTACTGTGAAACTGCCTCAGTCCAAATCTTTGACAGGTAAAACAAAAGCAACCTTCATTGCCAATGCCAACCTTAGATTAGAGAAGCTTGAACGTTACAGCCAATTATTAGCTAAACACTAACACTCTTTAATTGAATAAAGGCCCCATCGATAGTATCGATGGGGCCTTTTTACTAATGAATCATTTTGTAAAAATTAGCGCTACTGGCTTTCGATGACCTTATTCGTAGCCTCTTCCACTTTATGCTCTCGCCCTAACATCAATAAGCAAGGAGTAAGCACCAATGTCAGCACGGTCGCAAATGCCAACCCACCAGCAACCGCTGTAGCTAACTGAGACCACCATTGAGTACTTGGAGCGCCAAATTCAATTTTTTGATTCACCAAATCGATGTTCATCTCAAGCACCATTGGCAACAACCCCAAAATGGTCGTCACTGTGGTCAACATCACCGGACGTAAACGCTGGACACCAGTACGTAGAATCGCATCACGCTTTTCAAGCCCACGTCGGCGCAGCTGGTTATAGGTATCAATCAATACAATATTGTTGTTAACCACAATCCCTGCTAAGGCGATCACACCAATACCTGACATAATGATGCCGAAAGGTTTTTGGAAAATTAACAATCCGACAAATACTCCGACGGTCGAAAACAGAACCGCACTTAGGATTAAAAACGCTTGGTAGAAGCTATTGAATTGAGTAATCAAGATCAACGCCATGACGACAAGTGCAACTAAGAATGCATTTTGTAAGAATGCCGATGAATTTTCTTGTTCTTCATTTTGACCACGGATTTTAAACTCGACTCCGTTAGGTAATGCCAGCTTCGCTAATTCTTGCTCCACTTTTGGCAACTCAAGCGCAAGGTTATAGCCCTCTTTAATATCGGCAAAAATATTAATCACACGTAAGCCATCAATCCGGTGGATCGTATCCTGCTTATGATCGGGCACTATGCTGGCAAAGTTAGTGATCGGAACCATGCCTGCCGCTGTTTTCACTTTCAACTGATCAAAGCGGCCAATATCACGCTTATCTTCTGGATAGCGAACCAAAATATCAACCTCTTCCGTCGAGTCATCTGGTAAGTAATCCCCAAGCTTTAATCCGTTAGTCACAAACTGAACGGTATTACCCACCAGCGTCGCATCCGCTGCAAAACGAGCTGCATCATCACGGCGAATATCTATCTGCCAGTCTATCCCTGCCTTACTTGAGTTATCACTCACATTAGTAAAGGCCTGATAGCTATCCGCCCAGTGGCGAACCATTTTAGCCGAGCGATCAAGATCGGCAGGTACTCTTGCCGACATCTCAATCACTAAGTCATGTTCAACCGGAGGACCCGCGTCTGGGAACTTATATTCTATTTCAACACCCGCGTATTGATCAGTCGTTTGTTTTAACTCATCAATAATGGTTTTCACTTTGCGTCGATACTGCCAATCCACCGGTGTGATCTGAATTTGACCTATTTCATCATCGCCTCCCGTACGGGTATAGACGCTTTCAAACTCATCATGCCCTAGCATGACAGATTCAATGTCTCGCATGATGACGTCTTTTTCATGAATCGATAGATCACCATACGAACGTACTTTTACCGTAAAGAAAGGAGGATCGACTTCTGGGAAAAACTCTGCGCCCAAACCCGCTTTGTTGTATGTAAATCCAACCGCAATCGCGAGCAAAATAGCACTAAATAGAATCTTCAATGGGTGGCGAATAGCAATATCTAAGGTATAAAAATAGAGTTTCGTTAACCCCGTTGCTCTCGAATAATCACCATCATGTAGCGCCAGCATCTTCTCACGCTGCGTATGGCTTACATTCTGCGGCTTACCAATTAATCCGCCGAGGACAGGTACAAAGAGTAGCGCCATAGCCAAAGAGGCAGCCAAGGTTGCAATTAAGGTAAGTGGCAAGTATTTCATAAACTCGCCCGTAATATCAGGCCAGAATAATAGTGGTGCAAAAGCCGCGAGCGTCGTTGCCGTTGAAGCGGTTATCGGCCATGCCATTCGTTTGGCGGCATCACGATAGGCTTCCCGCCTTGGCGTGCCCTCTTGCATTCTTCGATCTGCAAATTCTGTCACGACGATCGCCCCATCAACCAACATGCCAACGGCCATAATTAATGAGAACAGCACAACGATATTGACGGTCAAACCAAACAAAGACAATACTAACAGACCAGTAAGGAAAGAGCCGGGGATTGAGATACCCACGAGTAAAGCCGTTCGTACACCTAAAATGGCAATAATAACGATCACGACAAGGATAATTGCCGACAAGATATTGTTTTGCAGATCATTAAGCATCAACTTAACGTCTTCAGATTGATCCCACGTGTATTTAACCAGTAGGTTATTTGGCCACTCTTCTTTCTGCTGAGCCCCTTCCATTACAGCTTTAATTAGTTGAACCGTTTCAATAATGTTTTCACCGGCGCGTTTTTTCACATCCAAAACAATCGCTGATTTACCATCTAAACGAGCAAAGCTTTCTGGGTCTCGAAATGCACGTCTAACAGTCGCCACATCACCAAAAGTAATCACTTGCTTACCATCAACTTTCACGGGCAACTCAAGTACATCTTTTAATGAATCAAATACAGATGGGACTTTGACAGAAAAGCGCCCGTAGCCAGTATCCACAAAACCGGCAGCCACGACTCGATTGTTTAAAGCGATAAGGTTGTAGATATCCGCTTGGTCAAGCCCATAACTTTCCATTAATAACGGGTCGACGATGATCTCTACAATATCTTCACGATCACCCGCAATATCGACTTCTAGGACCTGACGATAGCTTTCAAGTTTGTCTCTCAACTGACGAGCAATCTGTACAATTGAACGCTCTGGAACTGTACCGTAAAGCACTACGGTTAACGCCGGTTCTTCTGACGCCAACGTGACCTCATTGACAGTCGGTTCATCGCTGTCTTCTGGCAATTTAGGCTTAGCGAGATCAACCGCTTCGCGAACATCCGCCATCGCTTTATTGAGATCGATCCCGACACTGAACTCTAGCATCACAGAAGCATGCCCTTCTGATGCGGTCGCCGTCATCTCTTTCACCCCTTCAATAGAGCGAAGCTCCTGCTCGATTGGACGCACAAGCAAACGCTCTGCATCACTTGGGGAAATGCCTTGGTGACCCACAGAAACATATATGATCGGGATAGTAATGTCGGGACTCGACTCTTTTGGAATCGTAATGTAAGTCAGTACTCCAGCTATCAAGACAAACACTAATAAAACCAACATAGTGCGCGTACGAGAAAGCGCCGCATCAATCAGTGCAAACATATGACCTCCTGATTACAACGTTTTCTGAACAGCGATAACTTGATCACCATCGCGCACAAAACCTTGGCCTGTTGTGATGATATCAACCTGCTCCCCTAGTCCCGTCAGCCAAACGCCATCTTGCTCTGCTTTCACTAATTGAATAGGGATAAAATGCACCTTGTCCGCTTTTAAAGTTTTAACCCCCAAATTCCCCGATTCATCTAAGGCCAACATCGCAGGCGTTACTTTTATTGCCAGCTTCTGTTTCAAATTGAGTTCAACTTCAGCACTGATGCCGGCTGGAATCGCTTGGTTAGGGTTGGCTAGTACGATCTCAATAGGGAAAGTATTCGTCGCGGGAGACGATACACGTGAAATATAGCGGACATTCCCTGTCACTGGCTCACCAGAGATAAAGGTCACCTTGGCAGACTGACCTAATGTGAGATCTTGAATATGGCGTTCGCTCACATCCGCCTCAATCACAATATTGCTCAAATCAATCAGTGAAGCGACTGGATCCCCTACTCCGACAAAATCCCCTTTTTCAATAAAAAGATGATCAACGATGCCAGAAAATGGCGCCGTCACAGAAGTATTTCTCAGAGCGACCTTGGCATTACTTACCATTGCTCTGGCTTCAACTAATGCTGCTTGGGCATTGGTATAAGCGACTTCACCTTGTAGGCCTCTATCTTTAAGAGATTGCGCTGCTTTAAACTCTTTCTCGCGAACTTTGAGCATAGCTCGCGCACGTTCAAGTTGAATATCAAGGTCGCCTTTATCGATCTGCGCGATGGTTTGGCCTCGTTTAACACTCTCACCTTTAGCGACTGTCAATTGAACGATTTTCCCGGCAATTTCAGCGCCAAGTTTCGCTTCTTTATCTGGCGCCGTTCGGCCATATAAATCGATCGACTTATATGTCTTTTGCGCACTAAAGGTTTCAAACGCGACTTTAGCTAAAGGGACTTCCTGCACCGATTTTTCTGGTGGCGATTCCTCAGCATTCAGAGCGCCCAACCCTAACCAAATAGATAAAAGTAAAACAACAACCAGAGAGACAATATAGGGACGTGCCGCGATAAAACGGGTGAACGAGAAACTAGCCATAACAATCCTTTGCTTTTACAGCACTTTTTGAGGCGTGTGAAATCAGGATATAAAGTAACCAACTAAAAATAAAACACAGTTGGACAGTAATTTAGGTTAGGTCTCAGTTTCTAGAATAATACCGCAGATAAAACAAAGGCTGCGAATGCAGCCTTAAAGAAATTTGATATTCAGTTAAACACTGAAAGATGCACCACAACCACAAGTTGTTGTTGCATTTGGGTTGTTGACGAAAAAGCGCGAACCTTCTAAGCCTTCAGTGTAATCAACCTGACCACCAACCAAGTATTGTAGGCTCATAGGGTCAACAACAAGCGTAACGCCACTGTTTACAATAGTGGTATCGCCATCGTTCACGCTTTCATCAAACGTAAAACCGTATTGGAAACCACTACAACCACCACCTGTGATATAGACGCGTAGCTTTAGATTTGGGTTTTCTTCTTCTGCAATCAGAGCACCCACACGTTTAGCGGCTGCGTCTGAAAATGTTAGTGGGATATTTACTTCGCTCACGATGACCTCTCTCAGTCGTGTACTTCCAGACCGCATTCACTTTCACTATCTGGAGCATTATCTTTGTATTAATGGATTGATTATCTAATACCTGAGTGAAGCGTTCAAGTATTCGCCACTTTTGAAGCTACTTTTTATACTAATTTGCTTCTATTTGGCGTGAAAGTACTCAGAATGTGGCGCAAAGCGTTTTATTGAATGGGATTGGGCAGGTACAATGCGAGCCAAATTGGTCCGAGCAATCAAAAGAGGATATCCCATGACCAAATCAGCAGACCTATTTCAAAAAGCACAACAGACCATTCCTGGTGGTGTTAACTCTCCAGTGCGTGCTTTTAACGGCGTTGGCGGCGCTCCAATTTTTGTCGAGCGTGCAGACGGCCCGTTAATTTTTGATGCTGATGGTAAAGCGTATATTGACTACGTTGGCTCTTGGGGCCCTATGATTCTTGGTCACAACCATGCTGTCATTCGTGAAGCAGTCATTGACGCAGCTCAACGCGGTCTTAGCTTTGGTGCGCCAACAGAAATGGAAATTGCGATGGCTGAGCTTGTTTCTGAGCTAGTACCGTCAATGGAACAAATTCGCATGGTGAGCTCAGGTACTGAAGCAACCATGAGCGCAATTCGTCTAGCTCGTGGTTACACTGGTCGTGACAAAATCATGAAGTTTGAGGGTTGCTACCACGGTCACGCGGACAGCCTATTAGTTAAAGCAGGTTCTGGGGCTCTGACTCTTGGTCAACCAAGCTCTCCAGGTGTTCCTGCTGACTTTGCTAAGCACACTCTCACGGCAACCTTTAACGATCTAGATTCAGTTCGCGAACTGTTTGCGGCAAATAAAGGTGAGATTGCTTGTATTATCGTTGAGCCAGTTGCTGGCAACATGAACTGTATTCCTCCAGTAGAAGGCTTCCATGAAGGTCTACGCCAAATCTGTGATGAAGAAGGTGCACTACTGATCTTTGACGAAGTAATGACTGGCTTCCGTGTTGCTCTTGGCGGTGCTCAGGGTTACTACAACATCAAACCGGATCTAACTACGCTAGGTAAAGTAATTGGTGGCGGTATGCCTGTAGGTGCGTTTGGTGGCCGTAAAGAAGTGATGCAATACATCGCACCAACGGGTCCAGTTTATCAAGCAGGTACACTTTCTGGTAACCCAGTTGCGATGGCAGCAGGTTTTGCCTGTTTGAACCTATTAAAAGAAGAAGGCAACGAGAAGCGCCTAGCATCAAAAACTAAACAGCTTGCGGATGGCTTTAAAGCTCTTGCGGACAGCCATGGCATTCCACTGGTCGTTAACCAAGTTGGCGGCATGTTTGGTTTCTTCTTTACAGATCAAGAGAGCATCACTCGCTACGAAGACGTGACTAAGTGTGACATTGAACGCTTTAAGCGCTTCTTCCACCTAATGCTAGAGCACGGTGTTTATCTAGCACCTTCAGCATTTGAAGCAAGCTTCACCTCCCTAGCACATGGCAGCAAAGAAATTGAAGCGACATTAGAAGCAGCAGATCGCTGTTTTGCAATTATTGCTAAAGAAGCGTAAACCATAATTTAGAGAAAAGGCTGCATCATGCAGCCTTTTTTATTGCCAATTCACCACAACCAACACCATCAATACGGTAAAAAACAGCGCAAACCAAGGCACTGATCGTCTCGGCTTTGTAGAGTTATTGCAGCTCTTATCATTATTACAACAGCCCATAGATTTGACTCACCTCTGATACTTGCCTGATTCTTCGTTGATAACTCCCTGTTTTACAGCCATTATACTGTCACACCTTTAAATCTTTGGACAAAACTGTGTCAGATAAAGTCAAAATCACTTCAAGCCACTGGGTATTGATTGCTGCGCTATTAGCGGCCGGATTTGCGTGCTTCTTATTGGTTGAGCCTTACATTAACTCTATTGTCATGGCATTCATCATTTCTTTGCTGATGTTCCCAATCCATCAGTGGATCGAACAAAAACTGCCAAACCACAATAACATCGCATCATTGCTTTCATGCGTCGTTTTGACCTTTATTATCGTCGTTCCTTTATTATTTGTTTTTGCTGCAATTATTCAGCAAGGATCCGCATTCTCACAAAATGTATATCAATGGGTGACTCACGGAGGTATCCAAACTATTTTTGAGCATCCGTGGGTGGTAAAAGGACTGTCACTTATCAATACGTATTTGCCATTTGACACGATTGAGCCTCAAGAGATAGCGCAAAAAGTCGCGCAATTTGCCACCAGTTTTGGCAGCAACTTAGTCGGTATTAGTGCAAAGATCTTGGGCGATGCGACCAATTTCCTAATGGATTTCTTCTTGATGTTGTTCGTTTTGTTCTTCTTATTACGTGACCACGATAAGATCATCAGCGCAATTCGTCATATTCTTCCCCTCTCGCGTAGTCAAGAAGACAAGCTATTAGATGAAGTGGAGCAAGTTTCAAAATCAGCTGTTATGGGATCTTTCCTAACCGCAATCGCGCAAGGTTTAGCTGGTGGTATTGGTATGTGGTTAGCCGGATTCCCAGGCCTTTTCTGGGGAACCATGATGGGCTTTGCCTCATTCATCCCGGTAGTCGGCACTGCGTTAATTTGGATCCCAGCCGCTATTTACCTCTATCTAACGGGTGACAGTACTTGGGCAATCTTCCTCACTATCTGGTGTGTTGCCGTTGTAGGCTCAATTGATAACTTACTCCGTCCACTTCTAATGCAAGGTAGTGGTAGCGCGGGAATGAGCACGCTAATGATCTTCTTCTCACTATTAGGAGGCCTGCATCTATTTGGCTTAATCGGCTTGATATATGGTCCACTAATCTTTGCTATTACTATGGTGCTATTTAATATTTATGAAGAAGAGTTCCAAGACTTCTTGAATCGACAGGATTCGAACTAAACTAATTTGGTATCAAAGGGGGATTATGCGAAAATCCCCCGTCTTTTTTATCTAATAGAGTCCACTATGTCTGCTTATATTGCGCCAAGCCAAATTGCGGAAAGACAACTCGCTTACTTCGAAGGTAAACACGTTCTGGTTGCGGGTGAGTCTGAAGATCTTTTCCCTATTGAATTGGTTAAGCATTGTGAATCCGTAACTGTGTTCACAACCAACTACGGTTATTACCGTCAAATCTCTCCGTATGCGCAGATCACTAGCGTATTTGGCGCTGAATTTAACCAAGATACTCAAGCAGACTTAGTACTACTTTATTGGCCAAAAGCAAAAGCGGAAGCAGAATTTCTGCTGGCGATGTTAATGGCGAAGCTAGGCACTGACACTGAAATTGTGGTGGTAGGAGAAAACCGCTCGGGCATTAAGAGCATTGAGAAAATGTTTAAAGCCTATGGACCAATCACCAAATATGATTCAGCTCGTCGTTGTTCATTCTATTGGGGCCAATGTACCGAGCAAGTTAAGCCATTTAAGCTTCAAGAGTGGTTTAAGAGCTACCAAGTCACTTATAAACAGCACGAGTTAACCATTAAGAGCTTACCTGGCGTATTCAGTCATGGTCAGTTTGATGTGGGTAGCCAACTATTGCTTGATACACTGCCAGCGCTTTCTGGCAAAGTTCTGGACTTTGGCTGTGGCGCGGGTGTTATTGGTTCAGTGATGGCTAAGCTTAACCCTTCTATCGAGCTTGAAATGTGTGACATTAGCGCGTTAGCTGTGGAGTCGAGTAAAGCGACACTTGCAGCCAATGATCTAAAAGGGAAAGTATTCGCTTCTGATATCTATTCGGATACCAGCTCAGATTATCGCTTTATTATTAGCAACCCGCCGTTCCATGCGGGCTTAGATACGAGCTACAGCGCGACAGAAACTTTGCTAGCAGAAGCACCTAAGCATTCAGCCCGCCCTGGAGAGCTGATCATCGTCGCCAATAGCTTTTTAAAATATCCACCTATTATCCAACAAGCGTTTGGTAATTGTGAGACGCTAAATAAGACCAACAAATTTAGCATCTACCACGCTCAGAAATAATCTTGAGCCCAGTTATTGCACAGTAACTGGGCTTTTCTTCAATACCAGCCACTAAATTTGCGCCTTTCTCCACGCTTTAATTGCGACTTACTTGTCAAAGTAAAAAAACTCGTTAATTTTGTCACTTTAGGAAATAACGTTTTTACTTTGCTCTGCCGTCAGCATTATCTTGCAGACTAGATTCAACCTGACACAGAGCCGTATTTTCACGGAAAGTCTCATAACATCATGTTTAAGTTGTATCGAAAGCAAAGATTTCAACGCCTTCAAAGCACATTAATGCTGGCATTTCTAGCGTTAAGTCTTATCCCTTTGACTATTACTGCCATCTTCTTTTTGCAATCCCACACCACAGATCTGCAAGAACAGAGCACCTCTCACCTTGTCTCAGTGCGGGACAGTAAACAGCAACAAGTTGTTGATTACCTGTACGCTAAAGAATCTGAAGTCATGGGTTTTGTTCGCTCGGAACTTGCCTATGCGAGTGGCGGACGCTTCTATGGTCTAGTTAATGCTTTTCAAAGCTTAGGGCTAGACATGGAGAATGCTCGAGAATATGCGCAAAAACGTTATATTCAGGGTTCAGGCGATCAAATCAAAACGTCAATATTGCCGCAATCCAGCATCTTCAACGGCACTGAGCGTTACCGCCTGCTCCATAAGCGTTACCACTGGGCCTATCTAGAGCTGCTAAAGCGCTCTGATTTTGACGATATTCTACTGGTAGATAGAGATGGTAATGTCACCTACTCGATCTATAAATATGACAACTATGGCACTAACCTACTATCAGGTAAGTACCAAGACGCGAATCTAGGTAAAACGTTCCAGAAACTACGTACGTTGGTGACTGAGAAGCGCAAGACCAACGAAGATTTTACACCCGTTGTTATCTCTGATTTCACCGATGACAATGGCAAATCAGTGGCTTGGTTAGGTGCACCTATCATTCAACAGGGTTACCTACATAGTTACGCAATGTTCCGCCTCCCTAACAATGGCATCACTAAACTGATCGCTGATACCAACAACATTGCCTCAATGAAGACGCTACTTGTTGGTAGTGATCACCACTCTCGAACCTTGGCATATGAACAAGAAGACATCGATCGTAGCCAAGAAGTGGTCAACTTAGCGCTCAGCGGTTTAACCAATGTAGGTACCTATACCAACACTATTGGTGAAGACACTATTGCTGCGTATAGCCCAGTATCTTTTAAAGGTATTGATTGGGCTCTAGTGGTAGAAGTACCTGAAAGTGTCGCTTTTGCCCGTGTCCACCAGCTTGAGAAGTTGTTTGTTGTCGCAATGCTTATCGCGCTTGTATTAGTGATCATGGCATCACATTACTTGTCTAACTTCATCACCTCACCTCTACTTAAGCTCACTTGGGCTGCAGAAAAAGTGTCAGCAGGTGATATGGACGCAAGTATGATCAATACGGAGCGTAAGGATGAGATAGGCCGACTCGCGGTTAGTTTTGAACGCATGCAGCGTTCTATACGTGAAAAGATCCAGCTCATCAAACAGCAAAATGAAGAATTAGAAAGCAATCTACAACTGATTCAAAAGCAAAATGATGAACTGCAACTTGCCAATAAACTCAAAGATGAGTTCCTCGCAACCACATCACATGAACTGCGCACACCTCTTCATGGCATGGTCGGTATTGCAGAGGCATTAATCTCTGGTGCCAACGGCCCAATTACAGCAGACCACAAATACCAGCTAGACATCATTATTAGCAGTGGTCAACGCTTGGCGACCTTGGTTGACGATCTGCTCGATTATCACAAGATGCGCTATGGCAACCTTGATATTGAAACCAGTGCCGTTGATCTCTCTGGTGCTACTCATCTGGTATTGGAGCTTTCTTCTCACTTACTCGGCAATAAGCCACTACGTATTATCAACCAAGTACCGAATGAGCCTATTTGGGTCAGTGCTGATCCTCAGCGCCTAGAGCAGGTTTTGTACAACTTGATCGGAAATGCGATTAAATATACCAGTGAAGGCAAAATAGTTATTTCTGCCACCGTGGTTGATAACAATATTCGAGTTCAAGTCGTCGATACAGGCCAAGGCATTCCAGCGGATCAACTCGATCATATTTTCGAACCGCTAATTCAAGCAGGCAATGATTCTAGTCGCTATCGTCAAGGGGCTGGGCTCGGGTTATCGATCAGTCGTCAGTTAATTGAACTGATGAAGGGATCACTCTATGTCAGCAGTCAACCTATGGTCGGTACAACATTCAGTTTCACACTACCCATTGCGACAGAAGAACAAATTGAGCAAGCAAGCCAATATGAAAGCTCTCATT
>Ga0209272_10000228_pt1 | contig 57950 bp, 47 predicted proteins | sample tdDd002_FD_187125 | JGI IMG/M metagenome (GOLD analysis project Ga0209272, IMG submission 187125) | Marine sediment microbial communities from the Atlantic coast under amendment with organic carbon and nitrate - tdDd00.2 (SPAdes)... | ecosystem: Environmental > Aquatic > Marine > Coastal >...
ATGATCAGGCCTTATTGAAGCTGCTCTATTTAATCAATAAGAAAGTGACACAAAAATGGAGCATGCCAATCAGAAATTGGAAGGCTGCATATTCTCAGTTGGCTATTCTTTATGAAGAAAGAATTGAGATGAAATGAACAATTTTTCTTTTCCCAAAATCCTGTAGATGGGTAGAGGATCTTGAGAAAAGAAAAATTTAGAGGTGACACAGTTTATTGAATAGACCCTGGAGAATTGTAGTGTTGAATTGTTTTTGTACCTGATTTTTTAGGCTTTCCTTGGCGGAAAATCAAAAATTTCGGAAAGTCCCCGCTACAGTTCGGAAAGTGCCCGCTATACTTCGGAAATAGTCCGCTACAGTTCGGAAAACATCCGCTCGAGTTCGGAAATAGTCCGCTACGCTTCGGCAAGTGCCCGCCCGAGTTCGGCGAGTGTCCGCCCGAGTTCGCTGAATGCTCGCCCGATTTAGAAATTGCCCGCCGCAATTTAAGCAGGTGTATTTAGCTAAGTTCCATTTGAGAAATTGATCTTGATCATCAAGTAATACTGATGTTTAGCATCTTTAAAAATCCAAACAATTGCATTGTAAATTGCTGGCAAATGAATAAAAGCTGTTTATATTTGCAGCCGAATTAAAACCTAACTAAAGTCGATGAAAAAATTAAAAACTCTGTTATTGCTTTTTGTTTCATTCATAAGCATTTCAGGTCTTAACGCACAAAAAAAGGAATTGCCAATTTCGGTAAAATTTGGTGGATATGTACACTCTTTGTTCACCTACGATACTCGTCAGATGGTAGCTGCGCGCGAAGGGCATATCCTTCTGTATCCTAAAAATGAGATTTTGGATGCTGCAGGCGAGGATATTAATGAAGGTGGAGTGTACAATATGGCAGTAATTCAATCGAGAATGAATGCCAAGATTACTGGTCCTGAAATTTTGGGTGCGAAAACCAATGGGATGATTGAGGCTGAATTTATTGGAAATGGAGAATCGGATACCAATGGTTTACGTGTGCGTCATGCATTTGTAAATTTGGACTGGGGCAATACTTCTCTTTTAATCGGGCAGACCTGGTCTCCATTGTTTGTTGCTGAAGTATTTCCATTTACAGTAGGTGCCAATGCAGGTTTGCCATTCAAGCCATTTGCTCGTAATCCACAGGTGAGGTTAACTCATAAAACAGGCAATTGGAAATTGTTGGCAGCAATTGCAACAGAAAGAGATTATACGAGTACTGGTCCTGATGGATCTTCTAACAAATATTTAAGAAATGCCGGGATGCCAATTGTTCAAGGACAGGCGCATTATTATTTAGGGAAGAAAAAACACTTGTTTGGTGTAAGTGGTGAATACAAGAATCTTAAACCATCATTGATGAGTACAACTGGTTCTAAAGAAACTGGAGATTATCAGGAATGGAAAAATGATGAAACCATTTCATCATGGGCAATTATGGGATATTTCAAATTGAATTTCAACCCAGTTACTTTTAAGGCACAAACTACTTATGGTACGAACCTTACCGATGTTTTGATGTTGGGCGGATATGCTGTTAAGGATTTGAATCCTGTAACCAATGAGGCATCATACACTGGCATTAAAGTGATGGGATCATGGGCTGAGCTTTCTTACAAGAAGAACGATTGGGAATATGCTTTCCTTGCCGGATATTCTAAAAACTATGGTGCAGAAGACGATATTGCTTCTACAGATCTTGTTTATGCAAGAAGTAAAAATATTGGCGAATTGTACCGTTTGGCTCCACGTGTTTGTAAAAAATACAAGAACTTAAAGTTCGAATTTGAAGCAGAATATACCGCAGCTGCTTATGGTAAACTTGCTGAAAAAGCAAAAGTTAGAGATGCCAAATGGGTAGGTGGTACCAGATATTCATTAGGAGTATATTATTTCTTCTAGAAACTATATTTATTATATAAAAAAGACGTAGCATGCTACGTCTTTTCTTGTTTATAGTGGGATAGTGAAGTAAAATATGGTTCCTTCCTGTGGTTTCGATTTCATCCAAATTTGACCTCCTAGCATTTCAATTAGGCTTTTACTAATTGCCAAACCTAATCCTGTACCTCCATATTGTCTGGTGTTTGCATCTAATTCGGCCTGACGGAATCTGTCGAAAATAATGGCTTGTTTTTCCTCTGGAATACCAATTCCAGTATCTCTTACAAAGAATTCAATAAACTTTCCTTTAACTGCATAGCCAATTTCAATTTCTCCAGTTTGGGTGAATTTGATCGAATTCTCGATAAGGTTGGTAAATACTTGCTGCAATCGAACAGAATCAGTTGTAACTTCTATAATCTGATTATCCTCAGGCGTACTTATAATAAAGTTAAGGTTGTAATTATCTTTATGTTCTTTAAGTGTTTCGTAATCATCTTTAACCGAATTGAACAACTTGGAGATATTACATCTGTCCAAAACAATCTTTAATTGATTGGTTTCAATTTTTGAGATATCAAGAATATCACTAATCAATCGTAATAATCCATTGGTGTTCTTTTGAATGATAGAAATGAACTTTTTCCGTTTTGTTGCTGCTACATTATCACCTGAAAGAAGTTCTGTAAATCCTAATATGGCATTCATTGGAGTGCGAATTTCATGCGACATATTGGCAAGGAATGCAGATTTTAATCGGCTTGATTCTTCTGCAACCTCTATCGCTTTTTCGAGTTTTACATTGGTTGCAGTGATTTCGTGCATAAGTGCTTTTTCTTTCTGTTCTCTTAATTTTCTAAGGTGAATATTAATCATCATTACGATGATTATAATTGTTAAAAGGATCAGAATGGTTAAAGTAAGTATAAATATTTCCTTGTTTTCCTTAATCAGACTGTACGGTTCATTAATTAGTTTGGAGTTTTTAGGCAAATCCTTAATCTTGATATCAAAATTTACCAATTCATTGTAGTCAAACTCATACTCATATACCGATTGCATTGGAGGAATATCATCAATAGGTGTACCTGATAGCACTTTTTTAGCGATTTGAGCTGCTTGTTTGCCTTGTATTCTTCCTGTAATTAAGGATCCACCTATAGCACCACGATTAAGATAGAAATCCCAAACACAGTATATTGGAACTTTGCAGTATGGTTTACATTCAGAAAATCCCTTTTCGTAAGTGTAATAATTGCCATCAATATCCCGGTTGTATAATAAGTAAAGAACAACATCATTAGGTTCTAACTTCGATAGCTGAATTTTTAATTCTTGAATGTTTTTAGGCTTTATAATTAAGTGTCTTACTGGTTCACTCATTTTTTCAAATTCATCCTTTAGGGAGGATAATACAGTTTCACCAGTAGTACTATGATCTATTACAACAACAATTTTAGAATAGTTTGGATGATGATCTTCGATAAGTTTAATTGTTGCACATACACTAAACGTTTCAAACACTCCAGTGTATCCTTTGGGAGGATCAATAATAGAGTTTAAACCTGAGAAAACTACAGGAATCTCACCAAAAATTTCATCGCGATTTTTAATTAGAAAGTCGTAAGCATTGTTGTCAGTAGAAATAATTAAATCAAATATTTGATTCTTATACTTGTGCTTATAGTACTCTTTTAAGTGGTCCAGATACTCTTCAGAGAAATATCTTTTAGAATCCATATACTCAATATGGAGAGTAGTATTTGGATCTGGAAGAAGCTCTCTTTTAATGCTGTTTAAAGTGGAATCAGTCCAACTGAGACCATTATGGTATGAATTTAAAATTAATATGTGTTTGTGTGCGGATGAATAGGCACTTAAACTACATAGTATAAACAGCAAAAGTACTATTGACCTAATACTAATTCTCATAAGAAAATTGAATTGATTTGTATCATTAACCAATTCAATTTAATAATTATAAATATGAATTAAAAGGTTTAGCAGTTTATTATTGAGTTCCTTTGATGAACATTGATGATTGTTAATTAATATACATACAATGTATGGTTTGTTTTTAGAGTTTTTTAAATAGCCACAATAAGTTCTTACTCCTGTCATCGATCCTGTTTTAGCCTTCCAATTGTTTGCAATTTTACTGCCTTTCCCAAAATACTTTAAAGTACCTGATTTTCCTGCAACAGGAAGTGATGCTAAAAAAGCATCGTAATTGTTGCTGTGATACATGGAAGTAAGGATTTGACTGAAAAAATCGGCAGAAATTGCATTAAAATGTGATAAGCCACCTCCATCAAGTAAGTTTTGGTATTTGGTTTCGATGCCTTTTTCTCTCCAAAACTCATTTATGGTTTTTGTTCCAGTTTCCCAATCTGCTTTTTCGTTTTGTTTTTGTCCGATTTCAAATAGCAACTGATCAGCAAAAAGATTTACACTTTTCTGATTGGTCCAGTACACGATATCTTTCAGTTTGGGAGATAGAATTTTGAATAACTCCTTACGATTGGTTTTTGACTTGCCTTTTTGATTCAGAACTTTAATGTTGTTATTCTTTAATTCTGCTTTAAGATCTTCAAGTAAGGCCAATTCAGGATGAAGAAAAGCTCCTTTTACTTTAAATTCATTTCGATTCTGAGGTATGCTACCTTCTATTCTTCTCAAATTACTTGTGTTACCACCAAAAATATATGCCAAATCACGATTGATTTCAGAGCTTACCACCTGATTGTCGAATTTTAATCCCGTATTGTGAGGAAGCGTTTTCCATATTTTAGTTTTACTGCCAGTTTGCCCTGATTTAAAAAACAAGGTGTACATGTTATCACGATAGTTTATGGCATTGGGAACAGCTCCGTAATAATTGCCAATATCTTCCCATATCCAGGTTCTTGGAATGGAAGGTTTGAAATAAGAATTGTCTACCAAAATATTACCATCAATGACATTGATATTTAATTCTTTTAGTTTGAATACAATTTGCCTGGCAATGTTTTGCTGAGACTCAAAATACTTCGATTCTAATGTAGGATCACCACCTCCTTTAATAATCAGATTCCCTTTTAAGGTTCCATTTTCAATATTCCCATCAGTTTCGATAAGCGTTTTAAATTGATAATCTCCACCTAATATTTCCAATGCGCTGGCCGTGGTAACTAACTTTTGACTCGAAGCTGGTGTTAAAGCCATTTTCGAGTTGTGTTGAGCCAATATTTTACCCTTTTCAACATCTTTAATAATAATGCCTATTCCAGCCGAATAAAAGCAGGAATCAGTCGTAAATTCATCTACAATTTGTTGAATTTTATTGTTTGTCGTTTTTTGAGAAGTGCACGAAAATCCCCAAACTACAAATGCAAAAAAGAGTAAAATTTTATTCATCGATTTCTTTTAAGATTTTTTCAACTTCTTTTTCAGTACTATTTAATTTTGCTTTACAAATCACCAACAATTCTGAAACTCGTTTTACTTTTTCGGATAAATCATCAACATCCAGTTCTTCATTCTCAATCAACATGATTGTTTCCTCAATTTCGGCAATTGCTTCGCTGTAACTAATCTTTTTCTTAGCCATTTATTTGTATTTTTTAGGATTTACTTTTTGAATTTCACTCTCAACCAGACCGTCTTTAAATCTGGTTTCAATTACATCGTTTTTAGATAATGATGAAATGTCTTTCACTATTTTCCCATCCTTTAAAGTTAGTGTATATCCTTTTTGTAGGATATTTTCAGGATTCAGATATTTTACACTTTGCTCGTGTAATGATAATTTATGCTTTTGATTTTCTAGCAGTCGACCAACTCGTATACCAATTTTACTATGCAGGTGTTCAGTATGACTCTTTTCAGTACTTAGTCGATGTTCGAGACCTAATTTTAATTTGGTTTTAAAGTTTTTCAAGTTAAACGAGTGTGACTTTGTTATTTGTTTTGCCGAATGAATTAACTTTTCATTTGCAAGTAAAAGCTGATTGGATTTTCGTTCCAATATGTTTTTAACCAAGGGCGAAAACTTGTTTGACAGATTATGCAAATTCTCAGAAGCCTCAAGCAGGATTTCGTTTATTCCGTTGTAAAATTCTTCCTGCAAACTTTCATGATAAGATTGTTTTTCATCAAAAGAGTCAATCAGGTATTCGGCAGCTGCCGTTGGTGTTTTAACACGTACATTGACTACAATATCAACAATGGTTTCATCTCTTTCATGCCCAATTCCAGAAATTACAGGAAGTGGAAACTGGGCAATGTTAAAAGCCAGCCAGTAATTATCGAAACAATTCAAATCGGCAGTTGAACCACCTCCTCGAATAATGACAACAACATCAAATACATCCTCATACTCATTAATTCGATCGAGTGCCGCAATAATTGATTCTTCAGCCTGATTCCCTTGCATAATAGCTGGAAACAATTTGTAATGGAATTTGTAGCCGGAAGGGTTGTTTTCCAATTGGTTTGTGAAATCCTCGTAACCCGCTGCCGTGGGAGATGAGATAAGAGCAATACACTTGGGAATTTCTGGGAAATCAATTTCTTTATTCATTTCCAAAACTCCTTCTTCTTCTAGCCTGTTCAGAATCTCTTTTCTTCGTTTGGCAAAATCTCCCAGCGTATAACTAGGATCGATATCTTTAATATTTAAGGTATATCCATAAATTTCCTGGAATTCTATGCTGACATTGATTAATACCTTAATTCCTGCAGAAAATCTTTGACCCGTGCTGGTTTCAAAATAAGGTTTTAACATTCTAAAAGTATAGGCCCAAATGGTTGCTCTGGCTTTGGCAATAATTTGATCTGTATCATCATCCTTTTCGACCAACTCCAAATAACAATGGCCATTCTGATTGTAGCGGACTTCGCTAATTTCAGCTACAATCCACAAATCAGAATCAAAAGAGTTTTTTAAAACTCCTTTAATCCGATTATTTAATTGAAATAAGCTTATTCCTTTGTTTGCCATAGTCTCCTTCGTAAAGTTTATCGTCTCATTTGAGAGCGTAAGAATGAATCAGGATCATTTACGTAATTTTCAGGATCACTTTTGATTAGTTTCTCCTTTTGAGCTTCCATTTGCTCCAGTTTTTTCATTTGTTCATTATCGAGCTCATCTTGATTCAAAGCCACACCATTTTTGTATTCAATGGTAAAAAGCAAATCTCCTTTTTCAGAATAATGATTCCAACTACCAGTTTTTTTATTGTTGAGATAATCTCCTCCAAACTGGATAATGCCATTTGGGTAAAAAGCTTGAAAACCACCATTTAATTTACCTTCTTCATACATCGCTTCGATATAAGGTTTACCATTTTCAAAAAAGCGTTTCCAAATACCGTGTTTTTTTCCCTTAGCAAAAGGAATAGATTCTGAAACTTTGCCATTTTTAAAACGGTACTCACTTGGGCCATTTTTAATGCCATTTTGGAATGTTTCAATTGCACGAATATTTCCTTTTTTATCGAAATAATTCCAGGTGCTATCTTTTTGTGAATTTATGAAATTCCCTTTGGCAACTAGCTGAGCCGATTCATTGTAAAGTTCTGATTTTGCTTTAATCCCATCTTTTGAAAAAATTAAAATAGCTTTTAGGTTGCCATTGGTATGAAAGCGTTCCATTCGTCCACTTGGTTTGTTATCAAGAAAACTGCCTTTGTATTTAATTTTACCATTAGGATATTTCTTAATCCAAACACCTTGCTTTAAGCCATTTTTATCTGTTTTGTTGATTTCTTGAGCAGGTGAAAATATTGGAGCTATTAATAAGAGTAGAATGAATAAGTTTTTTATCATTTTGTTCAGTTTTTATCTTCTTGGCAATTTTGTTATTATCGTATTATCAAGCTAACACAAAACTAATAAAACTATAACAGCCATAAAAAAAACTTGAGCTTTTCCCATAAAAACCAATAGGTTCGAATCATTAATAATAGAAATATGTTGTACATCATTTCTAATATTTTTTGGATAGCATTGATATTTCGTATTTTATGAATCAAATTAAATGTATTATTCTCTAATTATGTATTGTTGAATGTGGTGATGAGACAATTGATTTGAAGTGAGAGAATGCGTTTTTTGGATTTGATTTCACAAAACTCAAATGTATAATGGAATCAAAAAAGATGGAAATAATAACAAAAGCATAACTAACAAAATTGGTGGTATGGAGACAATGGATTTTCCTTTTAATTTCGATGAAATGCCAATTGCGGCAAAATTCATCTCCGACAGTTTCTCTAGAGATATTGAGGACTTTCAAAGAGTTTATCCTGTATTTGATGATGTGTTTAAAGCACGCTTTGCTGAGCAAATCAGAAAAGCAAAAGATATCGTATGTTGTGGGCCTGAAGGGGTGAAAATTCAGAATATCAGGATAGGCGTATTCAGAAAAATAGAAAGTTTGAATACTTTAATTTTAGAGGCACAGGATTATTTTCCGATATCAAGAATAAAACAGTTCGATTATATTGTAGAAATTATTGAGAAAAAGAATTTGAGCTCAATCTTATCGATTGTGCCAAATCTTTTACAACAACTTGAGGCAAATGTGCCAACTCAAAACGAAGATGTTGCTCAATCCATAATAGATGGAATTCAATCAATCTATCAGGTTCTGAAGCTAGATCGTATAGAACTCAATCGTTTGCTTAATTCACGTGGATTGCTGAAGGAGGAAGTTTTCCGTTGTTTAAATCATCTTTGGGCAACCATGCAGGATGTAATGGAGATTGGACAAAGTCTATATCGAAAGGATGATCCTATGAAGTGTGTTGAGTATGAACTCAACTATATCAAGATGAAAGTAAAGACTTTCTGGATGCACTCAGTGCCAGATAAAGTGGTTTAGTTTAACTGTTAGTTTTGAACTTATAATAATACCAAGCATAAAAATGGCGATCGAAATTCGATCGCCATTTTTTATATATCTGAAGTCAAATTATTTTACTTCTTCAAAGTCAACATCAGTTACTTCATCATCTGATTTTGTTTGGCCTCCAGCTTGTGCACCAGCATCAGGACCAGGTTGGCCACCTTGCTGTTGTTGTGCGTTGTACATCTCTTGAGATGCAGCTTGGAATACATTGTTTAATTCCTCAATAGCAGCGTTACAAGCATCAACATCCTGAGCTTTGTGGGCTTCTTTTAACTTGTTCAATGCATCTTCGATTGGCTGCTTTTTGTCAGCTGGCAACTTATCGCCGATTTCTTTCAACTGCTTTTCAGTCTGGAAAATCATACCGTCAGCCTTGTTCAAAGTATCGATTTTTTCTTTTGCCTTGTTATCAGCTTCTTCGTTAGCCTTAGCTTCTTCACGCATTCTTTCGATTTCAGCATCAGATAATCCTGAAGATGCTTCGATACGAATATTTTGCTCTTTACCTGTTCCTTTATCTTTAGCAGATACATTCAAGATACCATTTGCATCAATATCGAAAGTAACTTCGATTTGCGGAATACCACGTGGTGCTGGTGGAATGCTATCCAGGTGGAAACGACCAATTGTTTTGTTTCCTTGCGCCATTGGTCTCTCACCTTGAAGAATGTGAATTTCTACAGAAGGCTGGTTGTCGGCAGCTGTTGTAAATGTTTCAGTTTTCTTAGTTGGGATTGTAGTGTTTGCTTCAATCAATTTAGTCATTACACCACCCATAGTTTCAATACCTAATGAAAGAGGAGTAACATCCAAAAGAAGAACGTCTTTTACTTCACCAGTTAATACACCACCTTGAATTGCAGCTCCTACAGCTACGACTTCGTCAGGGTTTACACCTTTTGATGGAGCTTTACCGAAGAATTCTTGTACTTTATTTTGGATAGCTGGGATACGAGTAGAACCACCTACCAAGATTACTTCGTCAATTTCTGAAGCAGTTACACCAGCATCGTTCAATGCAGCTCTACATGGCTCAATTACTGCCTGAATCAGGCTGTCAGCCAATTGCTCGAATTGTGCACGAGAAAGAGTTTTAACCAAGTGCTTTGGAATACCGTTAACTGGCATAATGTATGGCAAGTTGATTTCAGTGCTAGTTGAGCTAGACAATTCAACTTTAGCTTTCTCAGCAGCTTCTTTTAAACGCTGAAGAGCCATAGGATCCTGACGTAAGTCGATTCCTTCTTCTTTGTTGAATTCATCAGCCAACCAGTCGATAATTACCTGATCGAAATCATCACCACCAAGGTGAGTATCACCATTAGTTGATTTTACTTCGAATACACCATCACCTAATTCAAGGACTGAAATATCGAAAGTACCACCACCAAGGTCAAATACCGCAATTTTCATATCCTGATCTTTCTTGTCAAGACCATATGCCAAAGATGCAGCAGTTGGCTCGTTGATAATACGTTTAACAGTTAAACCTGCAATTTCACCAGCTTCTTTAGTTGCCTGACGTTGTGCATCGTTAAAGTAAGCAGGAACTGTAATTACAGCTTCAGTTACTTCTTGTCCAAGATAATCTTCAGCAGTTTTCTTCATTTTTTGAAGAGTCATTGCTGAAATTTCTTGTGGAGAATATTTTCTATCGTCAATTTCAACACGTGGAGTGTTGTTTTCACCTTTTAAAATTTTGTAAGGAACACGTCCGATTTCTTTACCTACTTTGTCGTAAGTTTCACCCATAAATCTCTTGATGGAGAAAATTGTTTTAGTTGGGTTTGTGATTGCCTGACGTTTTGCAGGATCACCTACTTTTCTTTCACCATTTTCTACAAACGCTACAATAGACGGAGTAGTTCTTTTTCCTTCACTGTTAGGAATTACTACAGGCTCGTTACCTTCCATTACAGATACACAAGAGTTGGTAGTTCCTAAGTCGATTCCAATAATTTTACCCATTTTAAGTATTTATTTAATGTTCTTATTTTTTTCTAATACACTCGCGGATCATTTTTTAATCCGACAGGGAATAATCAAAGCCTGTGCCATACCGAAAATTGTAGTTTCGAATGTAAAACTGGCACAGATTGTAAAATTATCCGCTAAAATCATGACAGTTTTACTGACAGAAAGACAGAATCTCTAATGATTAATTATAAATGATGAATTATAAATGATGAATTATAAATGATGAATTACTACTGGAATATTCATTCAGCTTTTTATTCATTTAAGCACTCACTTAATATCTCATTAAAGCAACTCTTCATTAACTTTTTCCTTTTAGCTTGATACTTTAAGCTTTTTTATAACTTTGCAGTCTTGTACCATTGAAAAAATATTGATGGTATAAAACTAAAACAGAGTTAGGATAATTGCACCTTACTTATCTATTGTCCAAAAAAATAAGATCATGTCAATTCATAAAGAATCGGTAAAGAGAGTGACAACACATGTACTCTCAGAAATGAAATTGAAGGGAGAAAAAATCTCCATGCTAACTTCTTACGACTACTCTATGGCTACTATTGTTGATAGAGCAGGTATAGATGTAATATTGGTTGGCGATTCGGCATCTAATGTTATGGCAGGACATGAAACCACACTGCCTATTACTTTAGATCAGATGATTTATCATGGTGCGTCGGTTGTTCGTGCTGTACAAAGAGCTTTGGTTGTAGTTGATTTGCCTTTTGGTACTTATCAGGGAAATTCGAAAGAAGCATTGAATTCTTCTATTCGCATTATGAAAGAGGCTAGTGCAGATGCTGTCAAACTGGAAGGTGGTAGTGAGGTATTGGAATCAGTTAACCGAATTCTATCAGCTGGTATTCCAGTAATGGGGCATTTGGGATTAACACCACAATCAATTCATAAGTTTGGTACATATGCTGTACGTGCCAAAGAAGAGGAAGAAGCAGAAAAATTACTTGAAGATGCCAAACTGCTAGAAGAGGCGGGATGTTTTGCAATCGTATTGGAGAAAATTCCAGCCGGATTGGCTAAGAAAGTTGCAGAAAGTGTTTCAATTCCTATCATAGGTATTGGTGCAGGTAATGGTGTTGATGGACAGGTGTTGGTGATTCATGACATGTTGGGAATTACTCAAGAATTTTCTCCACGTTTCTTAAGAAGATACCACAACTTGTTTGCAGAAATTAAGGGAGCAGTTGAAACCTATATTGGAGATGTAAAATCCAAGGATTTCCCTAATGAAAGAGAACAATATTAAAGTTCAAAGTAAAAAGTTTAAAGTCAACAAGTCAATTATTGACTAGTTACCAATGACTAAAAGAATGGCAAGAGAAAGACTAGAAGTATTATATGAGGACAATCACATTATTGCAATAAACAAGCGATGTGGTGATATTGTGCAAGGAGATCAGACTGGAGATGAACCTTTGAGCGAGAAGGTTAAGAAATATATCAAAAGAAAATACGACAAACCAGGAGATGTTTACCTTGGCGTACCTCATAGAATTGACAGACCTGTTAGTGGTGTTGTTATTTTTGCAAAAACCAGCAAAGCCTTAACACGTTTGAATAAAATGTTTCAGCAAAAGGCTGATCAGATTGATAAGATTTATTGGGCAATAGTTCAAAATTGTCCGAGAGTGGAAGAGGAAACTTTAAAGCATTATTTGTTGCGAAACCAAGAGAAGAATCGTACAAATGCATTCGATAAAGAGAAGAAAGGTGCGAAAGAAGCAATTCTTGAGTACAAACTGTTGACTCGTTCTCAGAAATATTTCTTGTTGGAGGTGAAGCTTCATACAGGTCGCCATCATCAAATTAGAGCACAACTTTCGAAAGTTGGCATGCCAATTCGTGGCGATTTAAAATATGGAGCTCCTCGTTCTAAAAATGGAGGAGGAATTGGCCTTCATGCCAGAGAAATTGGTTTTATGCATCCAGTAAAGCAAGAGCCAATTAGAATTAAAGCTCCAGTTCCACAAGACGATAATTTGTGGAAGGAATTGCAAAAATTAGCAGAATAAATAATAAAAAAACGGAAGCCATTGGCTTCCGTTTTTTTATTCATTCAACATATCCTTATCAAAGAAAAGCGGCAACAATTGCTTAATGCTTTCCACGATTCGAATTTTGTTTTCGCCACAAAGAATTACTCTAATTGGCTGATTATATCTGTCTTCAGTTTCCAGCAAAACTTGTCGGCATGAACCACAAGGCGGAACAGGAGTGTCCAGAAAACTTCCATTGGTTCTTGAGGTAATGGCAATTGCTTTAACAGGAACATCTGGATATTTGGCATTGGCATAAAAAACCGCTACACGTTCTGCACATAAACCCGAAGGATAAGCAGAGTTTTCCTGGTTGTTACCTTGTACCATCTCACCATTCTCTAACAATAAAGCTGCACCTACATTAAATTTAGAGTAAGGAGCATAAGAGCGATGAGCTGCATCTTTGGCTTGATTAACCAATGCTTGATCTTCTTTTGGAAGTTCGTCTATCGAATCGTATTCGTAAACTGTCGTTATAATTTGTGTTTTCTTCATTTTATAGCCATTAGTAAGCAGTATTAAGTAATTGGTTATATACTAACTACTCGTACTCATAAATATACAATAGTTTCGATAATATTTACTAAAACATTATCGTTAGCTTATCAACGGAATATCTTGTGAATAAAAATTGATACAGAAATATCAATGGATAACAGGATTGTTATATTTTTATGGTTGTTTTTGAAATCGGAACGAAGATATACATAAATTTTGATTTCTCATTTATTATCGCTTTTACTTTAGATTTTTATGAAGAAAATTATCTTATACACAATACTTGTAATTGCCACATGTTCAAGCGTGTTTGCAAAAAATTATACCAGAAAAGAGTACATTCAAAAATATAAAGATTTAGCGATTCGAGAGATGGAACGCACTGGTATTCCAGCCAGTATCACAATGGCCCAAGGAGTATTAGAGTCACAAAATGGTAATTCTCTTTTGGCGCGTAAGGCCAATAACCATTTTGGAATCAAATGTCACGATTGGGTTGGTCCGAGTATGAAATTCGATGATGATAAAAAAAATGAGTGCTTCAGAAAATATACTAATCCATATGAGTCGTATAAGGATCATTCAAAATTTCTGACAACACGTTCGCGATATGCTTTTTTATTCAAGTATCGATCGGATGATTACAAGCGTTGGGCGCATGGATTAAAAAAAGCTGGTTATGCTACCGACCCTAAATATGCTCACAAGTTGATTAATATTATTGAAGCTGAACATCTTTATAAGCTGGATAGAAAGGGAGCAGGTAAAGATTTCATTGTGACCAAACCTGATGACACTGAATTGGCAGATATAGATGGTGATTTAAGTATTGATCCGTTTGGAGCCCGATTGGAAGTTGCAAATGGTATTCATTACATCGTAACCAAAAAAGGTGATACTTTCTATAGTATTGAAAAGAATTTGGGTGTAGAGCGCAAGAAGTTGTTGCGTTACAATGATCTTCCTAAGAATTACATTTTACAGATTGATCAGAGATTATATTTGCATAGCAAGCGAAATAAAGCTGCCCGAGGTTACAACTTTCACCGTGTGAAACAAGGCGAATCGCTTTATGGTATTGCACAACAGTATGGTGTAAAATTGAAGAAACTTTGCAAGTATAATGGTGTGAAGAAAAATTACAAAGTGCAGATAGGTGAGCGTATTTGGTTACGCAAAAAGAAAAGATAGTTAATATCGAAATTTAATATGAGCGAAATCCGGTTCCCAGGAACCGGATTTTTTAGTACACTTATTTTTTCGAATAGATCAGACTACCACCAATAGTGAGTGCGGCTGATATAATCATGATGTTTTTGATGACATATTGACCTTCGAGAGTTGGAAGTAAAATGTTTCCTCCTTGAAATGTTACTTCAGGAAGCATAAACAGTGGCATAAATGTTCCTGCCATTTGAAGGAATAATAAGCCAATAGCTATGCGTGTGCTTTTCTTAAACAAGAAGAAAACTCCAATTAATACTTCCCACCATCCAATAATATCGATCCAGATTTCAGCTGTGAATAATGGCATCCAGCTAACGGTTGATTTTACCAAAGGTATGGCAGCCGATAAACCAATGGGCTTAAGTATCCCAAACCAAATGAAAATCACAGCAAATGATATGCGAATGGCAGGTATCGATAATCTTTGCATGTATCTGGCAATTTTAAGATCTAGTTCTTTAAATTCTATATTCATGATCGTCTTAATTTAGTTAATGCGATAGTCAAATATTACTGTTATTAGAAATAAAAGACTAATAAGTCTTAAATGTAGATTTTTTTCTATTTCTAATTTATGTTGGAGAGCAGATGAGGTAAAAGAGGAATCTTATCTCAAAGTAAAGAGGTACTTGGAGAATTAGATTAATGAGTTCTGGTTAGGAAATGATCTAAGAATCATATAAATTCAACAGTCATAATAAAACACACAAGTTGTAGTGACTATCTTCAACCCAATAGCACTTCAACTCATCCTAAAACCAATCATATGAATACTTTTACAAGCGGCCTAAGACGGATGTTTGTAGTTTTGGCATTAACAGGCCTTATTCTACCTGCACATTCTGTTTTAGCCAAGAAAAAAACAAAAGAACCTACAAAAGATTCCTTAATCAATTCAAGTTTAGTTAGCGGTTTAAAATTTAGGGGAATAGGTCCTGCAACCACTTCGGGAAGAATTTCTGATTTTGCAGTCAATCCCAATAAGCATAGTGAGTACTATGTGGCTGTTTCGAGTGGAAATATTTTTAAAACCATTAACAATGGTACAACATGGAAACCGGTTTTCGATAAGTATGGATCTTACTCAATTGGTGTAGTAACAATGGATCCGAATAACAGCAATGCGGTTTGGGCTGGTACCGGAGAGAACAATCACCAGCGCGCATTGGGCTATGGCGATGGTGTTTACAAAACCATGGATGGCGGCAAGAGCTGGAAGAATATGGGCTTGAAAGATTCACGTCATATTGGTGGCATAGTGATTGATCCTCGCAATTCGGATATTGTATTTGTGGCAGCGGAAGGTTCGGCCTGGGGACCTGGAGGTGATAGAGGTTTGTACAAAACAACCGATGGAGGTAAGAACTGGAAAAAAGTTCTCAACATCAGTGAGAACACAGGTGTAAACAATGTAATCATCGATCCTGTTGATCCTGATGTGATGTATGCAACATCAGAACAACGACGTCGACATGTTTATGCAAAAATTAATGGTGGACCTGAATCAGCTATCTACAAATCTACTGATGGAGGAGAAAATTGGCGTAAACTGAAGTCTGGATTGCCTTCAGGACATATTGGAGGAATGGGAATTGCTGTATCTCCGGTAAATCACAACTATGTATATACCATTATCGAGGCAGCAAATGGAAGTGGTTTTTATCGCTCTACAGATAGGGGAGAATCATGGTCTAAAATGAGTGATCATGTGAGCAGTGGACAATATTACAATGAAATTTATTGCGATCCTGTTGATGTTGACAAAGTATATTCAGTTGAAACCTTTAGTCATTTTACAGAAGATGGAGGGAAAACCTGGAAACGCTTGGGATTGAAAAATCGCCATGTTGATGATCATGCACTTTGGATTGATCCGACAGATACCAATCACATAATGATTGGTGGTGATGGTGGTATTTATGAAAGTTTCGATGCAGGAGAGACCTATGTATTCAAATCGAATTTATCGGTAACTCAGTTTTACAGAGTTCAAGTAGATAATGCACTACCATTCTACAATGTTTATGGAGGAACTCAAGACAATAATACACTTGGAGGGCCGTCTCAAAATATTAGCCGAAAAGGAGTAACCAATGCCGAGTGGGAACCAATTCTGGGAGGAGATGGTTTTTGGGCACAGATTGATCCAAAAGATCCAAATATTGTTTATTGTGAATACCAATATGGTAACTCATTTCGATACGACAAACAAAGTGGAGAAAAAATAAATATCAAACCTCGCGAAAGAAAAGACGAATTGGCATACAAGTGGAATTGGAATGCTCCAATGATCTTATCGGCTCACAAACATACTCGTTTGTATGTTGCAGCCAATAAAGTATTCCGCAGTGATGATCGAGGAAATTCATGGGAAGTGATTAGTGATGATTTAACAACAGGAAAAGATAGAAATTCGTTTAAGGTGATGGGCAAATATTGGAGTGCTGATGCAGTGAAGAAGCATGTTTCTACTTCACAGTTTGGTACCATTGTTTCCATGGCAGAATCTCCAAAGAATGAGAATTTATTGTATGTTGGAACCGATGACGGGTTAATTCAGGTGAGTGAGCAAGGTGGAAATACATGGATGAAACATGCTACATTCCCGGGAATTCCTCAATACACCTATGTGAGTGATATCATGCCTTCGAAACATGATGAGAATGTTGTTTATGCCTCTTTTGATAATCGAAAAAGAGATGATTTTAAGCCATACATTCTGAAGAGTACTGATAAGGGGAAAACCTGGACCAATATTGCTGGTAATTTGCCAAAGAATGGAACGGTTCATACCATCGAACAAGATTTTAAAGATCCAAATTTACTATTTGTTGGAACAGAGTTTGGCATCTTCTTTACCAAGAACAATGGAAAGAATTGGGTGCAGCTTAAGTCTGGTATTCCTACCATTGCGGTACGCGATTTAACCATTCAGGAACGCGAGTGCGATTTGGTTGCAGCAAGTTTTGGACGTGGATTCTTTATTCTGGATGATTACTCTCCATTACGATCAGTAAATCCAGAAATGGTAGAGAAAAAGGCTGAATTGTTCCCTGTAAAAGATGCTTTAATGTATATTCAGAAAGGTGGAAAAGGAAGTATGGGACATACCTATTTTACAGCTCCTAACCCTGCCTTTGGTGCTACATTTACTTACTATTTAAAGGAAGTGCCAAAAACGGCAAAACAAGCCCGTCATAAGATAGAAAAAGACTTGTTTAAGAATGGTGAATTCATTCCTCAGCCAAGCTGGAAAGAGCTGGAAGATGAGAAGAAAGAAGTTGCACCTTACCTTTTGTTCACCATTAAGGATGTGGATGGAGAAGAGATCCGAAAGATAGCAACAAGTGCTAAAAAAGGTATTAATCGTGTGAATTGGGATTTAAAATTCCCATCAGTTTCACCTGTGAAGAATAAGGAGTTTAAGCCTACTAAAAAAGGTAGATCGGGAATGTTCGTTATGCCTGGTGACTATCAGATTGAAATGGGAATGGTAGCAAATGGCAAATACGAAATGTTGGCAGAAGGCATGCAATTTAAAACAGTTACTTTAAACAACAGAACATTACCTGCCGAAAACCGAAAAGAATTGGTGCAATTTCAACAAAAAGTGGCACGTATGTCAAAGGCGATTCAGGGTAGCATGCAAGTAGTAGAAGCTTTTAAAGCCAAAATAGCTGCCATTAAAACAGCTTTGGTACAAACTCCGGGAATTCCAGCCAATGTATCAGAAAAAGTTGAGGAATTATCAATTGAGTTAAACGAAATTGAATTCTTGTTTGAAGGAGTACCGGCAAGAGCAAGTTGGGAAGAAATACCACCGGCTCAGATTCCAATTTCAAATAGAATCAATAATATTGTTTGGTCGCATTGGGCAAGTACCTCAGGAGTTACCCAAACTCAGAAAGATCAGTTCGAGATATTGAAAGAGGAGTTCCCGGCTGCATTGAAGAGCTTACAGAAATTGGCTGGAGATATGAAGTGGGTGGAAGCAGAATTGGAAAAACAAGGTGCTCCCTGGACACCGGGTCGAATTCCAACTTACACAGTAGAGTAAAAGTCGAAAAGAGATTGTAACAATTGAAAAACAGTTGTTCTTGATTAGAGACAAGGCATTGCCTTGTCTCTTTTTATAGCATATTTTTTTGTGCAAAATCAGATTAATAGGTGTAATTTTTGGCATTGTTTTGGTGGTAACATCAATTCTAAAAAATTATAAACTAATCTGTAATCAATAAAGTTGAATCATGAAAAAAGCAATCTTTTATTGTCTTGGTGTTGTACTATTGGCATCCTGCCAGATGACACAAACCATTGTTACTCCACCTGCCAATGTAAATGTTCCGAAAAATGCACTTTTTATTTCTCAATCGGGAACCGAAAATTCTTTAATGCAAACCGTTATCGATTTGGAAAATAACGAAATGGTAGTGCTTACCTACAGTTATGCAAATATCGAAAATGTAACACGCACCGGAGTGTATTTAAATCCTGATGATTATCGAAATATGAAAATTGTAGGAACAGATGCACCATACTCCAAGGAGGAAGAGGAAAAGCAACCTGCTCACCTAAATGATTCTAAAGAGAAATAAAAATTAATGAAATATAAAAAGGGATGAGTCAATTGCGGCTTATCCCTTTGTTATTTGGAGTAGAGACAAGACATTGCCTTTACTATATTATTTAATGCTATAAAAATTTAAAATCATTCCCCCAACTGATCTTTGGTTCTGCTTAAAAGGAAAGAATCGGCCAATTGTATGGCTGTAATAATAAATAATGCAAAGGCAATTGGATATTTAAATTGAATTACGAAATCAAGAAGAATGTTTGCCTCTTTCAGTTCAAAATAGAACAAGAATGCAACAGTAAAAGCCATAATTACAAATAGGCCTAGCGACATCATCAGGTGGCGCAACAAGGCTTCTCTAATTGATTTTCGCTTCTCCACTTTTTCCACCACATTATCGGCAAAATCAATTGGAATATTTAGCTCGAAATCATCCTCCAAAATCTCTTTTAGCAATTGATCCACATTTTGGAATTCTTCCTCTGTATGTTTTCCTCTGTAGCTATGCATATCCATTAGTATTTAATTTGTACCAACTCACTTTTCTCTATTAATTCTTTCAGCATTTTCCTTGCCCTGAAAATGTAATTCTTAACCGTTCCAACAGGCAAACCTGTTATTTCAACGATCTCTTTGTATCCCATCTCCTCAAGGTGGTACAAACTTAAAACAGTTTTGTACTGTGTGGGCAATTCATCAATCATTTTTCGAAGGTGGAATTTTAATTCATTCGATTCTGCAATTTTTTGAGGGTGTTCCTCAGTTATCATGTCCGAATGTAAAAATTCACGTTCATTGTCATCAATATCAGTATCGGGCTTTCTTTTTTTCAAATGATTAATGGTAACCCGATAAGCAATGGTTGCAATCCATGTTGAAAGTTTTGAATCTCCTCGAAATTCAGGCAGCTTCTGATGCACCTTAATAAATACCTCCTGACAGACATCCTCCAAATCTTCCTGCTGATTTAGCAAACGTGCTGCCACGTGAAATACAAGGCGCTCGTATTGCTTTACCAAAAACCGAAAGGCCTGTGGATTGCCGTTATTTATCTGATTTATCAGCTCTGTTTCCTTCATCTTCTGTTGCAGTAGACAAGCAAGGTAAGAAATAGGTTGCAGAAAATTTAAATATTTTTTGCTTTACCTCATCCTATCCTTCTCCTGAAGGAGAAGAGAACAAATTTTCAATTATATCAGTAGATAAATGTTTGCAGAATTCCCCTTCTCCTCAAGGAGAAGGGGCCAGGGGATGAGGTGAAACTAGCTGAGTTTTTAGCAAACCTTTTAAAAATGCACTTTCGTAACCCGAACTGAAAGTCGGGATACGAATAGCTGTTTCGAGTTTAAGATTTATAATCTGAATAATCGGTAGACAAATGGGAAATTCTAAACTCCGAAATCTTGATTGCAAATCAGGCTCAGCTAGGGAAAATTTAAATATTTTTTATCACCTCATCCTATCCTTCTCCTAAAGGAGAAGAGAATAAATTTTCAATTAAGGCAATAGATTAATGTTTGCAGAATTCCTCTTCTCCTCAAGGAGAAGGGGCCAGGGGATGAGGTGAAAAAAATAAAAAAAATCCATCAAGCTGCAACCTTTTTTAAACCACCATGGTCTACTAGGCAAAATAGATTGAAAAACTTAAAATTTGAAATATGAATATTGGTGAATTATTAATGGCAGCGGTGATATTTTATAGTATTATAAAATTTGTACAAATCATGTCATCGCATTTTCTGAAAAGAAAAATTATTAAAACCGGTCATTTAGACCGTGCAGAGATTTTAGATCAAAACACAGAAGTGGAAGTAAAAAAGCAAGTGCAATACGATCAGTACCCTGCATTGAAGTGGGGATTGGTGGCATTTTTTGGCGGACTTGGATTTATTGTACTGGAATTATTAGGCGCTGAATATCCACAGTTTACCGAGTATCGCAGTGCAATGCCTTATGGAATCTTCTTTGTATTCACTTCACTTGGTTTCTTGTTGTACTACGTAATCATGAGCAAAAAGGCAAAAGAATAGAATATAAATAACCCAATAAAGCGAGGCTGTTCAATTCATTTTGAGCAGCCTTGTTTTGTTTGTAACATTTAGTAAAATAAAAACCGCTGTAGCCCAGTATTTACCGATCCGAGTTAATAAAATTACCGTCTTGTTACCAAAATACCCGTCCGAGTCACTCAAATACCCATTTGAGTCACCAAAATACCTATCCGAGTCAACTCAACACCCGTCTGAGTTACAGATATTGGCGTCCGAGTCAACAAAGTACCCATCCGAGTCATGAATCTTACCATCTGAGTTGGACAAGGTCATAAAAACATTGACTCAGAAAGCAAAATTGATGACTCAGAAAGGAGGAATGCCAACTCGCATTGCAATTTGATTGACTTTGTTGATGATTTTGCCAACTCAAACAGATGGTACATAAACAAAGAGCTGAAAATGCTGCAATTTTATAGAAGGTAGCAAGGCAAAAAGAGAGCAGCTGAAAACTGTTGCCAAAATATCTTAGCATAAGATATTTATTTTTGGGATTATTGTTTAAATTCACATGCATAAACTGATCAGTTTATTCAAACAAATAGGCATGTAAGCTGATAAAATAAGTGCAAGTTTTTTAAGTTTATAAATAAGTTGGGTACAAGCAAAGAAAACAATATCATCACAATGGAAAATGAAGATATTATAAGAGGAAATATTGAGATTTACCTATCAAATATTGAGGTACTCCGTAACTTAAGACCTAAAGTGGATTTTAATATAGAAGCCCCCTTAGAAACAAGAAAAACAGTATTTAATAACAATTTGGAAAACTACCTAAGCTGTAAGAATAAACTGATTGCTCTCAATTCCTCTTTAATTACTAACTGTTTTTCGTTATTTGAATCTGTATTAGAATGGTTATTGTTAGAAAATCTTTCAACTAAAGGTCTGTCAAGTACCCAAGAAAGAGTAATGAACAAATACATAGATGATATCATTTTAATAAGTGGCATTCATAAATACAAAAAGGAATATACATTTATAACAGGAAAAGATATAAAAGAAAGATTTTCACCAGACCTAAAGTTAACCTTCGAAAAAATTGAAATGTTTTATGTAGTAAGACATCTTTTAGCGCATGGTTCAGCAATGCGAAACATCTATATTCCCATTGATGAATTTGGCGGTGAAATTGCAGTCTCAAAGAGTGATAAGAAATACCAGAATTTTCTAAATATGATAAAGAACGATTTGGAAATCAATATTCCCAATGAGCATTTTACATTAAAAACTATTTTAGTGAGTAACCAGATAACTGATTTATTGATAGCTTGTTGTGAAAAAATAACAAATGAACTTAGAACAGGTGAAAACTTTCTATATCTAAAAGAATAAAATAATAATGCCAGCACCCAACAATAAATATACGTAATGCGAAGTGATGTGGTAAATTTTACTTTTGTACATTTACTAAAAAATATTTCTATTAGATAGTGAGGTGTTTTTAAAACCCGTACTCCGCATATTCGAGCCGTTGAATTTATTTAAAGGAATGTATCAAAAAAGCGCCTCCCACAACAGGAGGCGCTTCGCATACTATGCCAATCTTCAACTAAAAACAATATTTATTCTCCTCGATTAATTTCTTGGCAATCATTCGGCGTTCTTCTTTGCTGTTTAGTCCGCTATGCTTGGTAAAGCGTTTCAAGCCTAAAAGTATCATGCGCAATTCGTCGCCAGATGATATGCTGTTGGCAGCATCTTTGGCATTTTTGTGAATGCGATCGGCAGCATCGTAAAAGAAGACCTTACATATGGCAATTTGTTCCTTACAGGCTTCTTCTCCTTTAGTTTCTACCAACTTTTTAACGCGTAGCAATAACGATTCAGCCTGATAACAATCCGTAATGATATCTGAGATGTTCATTAGGATTTCCTGCTCCTTACTTAGCTTTTGCATGAACTTCTGAGCAGCTGCACCAGCTATCAGTAAAGCACACTTTTTAAATCCCTCTACCAATTTGCTTTCAGCAGCCAATAGGCTGGTATCTTCTTCCCCAAAATCAGGAATAGACATTAATTCTTTGGCCACAGCTTGTGAGGCTGATAATAAAGGCAATTCATTTTTGAAAGCTTTTCGCAACAAGTAATCTACTACCAACATGCGGTTGATTTCGTTGGTTCCCTCAAAAATACGATTGATACGAGCATCGCGATAAGCACGTTCCATAGGAGCTTCGGCTGAATATCCCATACCACCATAGATCTGTACACCTTCGTCCACCACATAATCCAAAACTTCGGATGCAGCAACTTTCAAAATGGCAGCTTCAGCAGCAAATTCCTTCTGTGCCTGTACTGATGCTTGCTCCTTACTCATTCCTTCTTCAATTAAATGATGCTTGGTGTTCTGAATATCGTTACTGCAACGGTAAATGGCCGATTCAACAGCATAGGTTCGAGTGGCTTGCTCGGCGATTTTGTACTGAATCGCTCCAAAATTGGCAATCTCGGTACCAAACTGAATGCGTTCATTCGCATAGTTAATGGTATTGGAGATGACCTTTTTTCCAGCTCCTAAAACGGCAGCGGCCAATTTAATTCTTCCATTGTTCAGGATATTCAAGGCAATCTTAAAGCCTTCACCTCTTTCTCCCAGAAGGTTTTCAACAGGAATTTCACAATCTTCGAAGAACATCATGCAGGTTGAAGAGCCTTTGATACCCATTTTCTTTTCTTCCTGTCCTAAACTGATTCCTGGAAAGCTTTTTTCTATAATGAAAGCACTTAAGTTCTTATCATCATCAATCTTGGCAAAAACCGTGTAAATATCGGCAAAGCCACCATTGGTAATCCACATTTTTTGTCCGTTCAAAATGTATTTCGAACCATCCTCCGAAAGTTTTACTTTACTCTTTCCCGAATTGGCATCGGATCCTGCACCTGGTTCTGTCAAACAATAAGCTCCTTTGTATTCGCCACTGGCAAGCATTGGCAAATACTTTTCTTTTTGCTCTTGTGTTCCGTAGTAGAGGATAGGAAGCGTTCCAATTCCCACATGAGCCGCATATGCTACTGCAAACGAGCTGTAAGTGCCCATTACCTCGGTGCTCAGCATGGATGTATTCATATCCTGGCCAAATCCGCCATACTCTTCGGGAATTGCAATGCCAAGTAGACCCAATTCACCTGCTTTGTCTAGTAAATCGGTCATTAAACCTTCTTCCTGTTCATCAATTCTGTCCTGCATTGGAAATATTTCTTTCTCCTGGAAATCTCTGCAGGTATCCATGATCATTTTTTGTTCTTCCGATATCTCTTCCGGAATAAAAATATCTTGTGGCATCGTTTCTTTCACCAGAAACTGTCCGCCTTTTACTGTTTTAATCTTTTCCATGTATGTAGTGTTTATGTAGTTAAAATTATCATCAGTAAGTTTCCAAGAGGGATCTTCAATTGCCTCCCTCTATAGAGGAAGGATTCCTATAGCAATTCAAAAATACCGGCAGCACCTTGCCCCGATCCTACGCACATGGTAACCATGCCATATTTTTGATTTCTTTTCTTCATTTCGTGCAAGAGTTGAACCGAAAGTTTTGTTCCTGTACAACCCAGTGGGTGTCCCAAAGCAATGGCTCCACCATTTACATTGGTGATTTCGGGATTCATGTCTAACTCTCTCATTACAGACAGGGCCTGAACCGCGAATGCTTCGTTCAATTCGATTTGCTCAATTTGGTTCATGTTCATTCCCGATCGTTTTAAAACTTTAGGAATGGCTTCAACAGGTCCAATGCCCATGTGTTTTGGTTCAACACCAGCTACAGCATAAGAAACAAAGCGAGCAATTGGCTGCACATTCAATTGTTTCAACATTTTTTCGGATACCACCAAAACAAATGCTGCTCCATCGGATGTTTGAGAAGAATTACCAGCTGTAACCGTACCATGTTGATCGAATACGGGCCTTAATTTCGATAATCCTTCTATGCTGGTATCAGCTCTTGGACCTTCATCTGTGGCAACAATGTGCTCTTTGGTTTCAGCTTTCTCTTTGCTGTTTACAAAAGTTTCCGATACTGTAATGGGAACAATTTCATCTACAAAACGGTTCGCTGCCAATGCTTCTAAAGCTTTACGGTGCGAGTGAAATGCAAATTCATCCTGATCCTCTCTCGATATTTTATACTTTTTTTGCAAGGCTTCAGCTGTGATTCCCATGTTCCAGTAGTAATCCGGATTCGACTTGGCTATTCCCAGGTTGGGAACCAATCGCCAGCCACCCATTGGCATAAGCGACATCATTTCCACACCACCGGCCAGTATACAGTCTGCCAATCCAGCTTCAATTTTCGATGCAGCAATGGCAATTGTTTCCAGGCCAGAAGAACAGTATCGGTTCACAGTCATTCCAGGAACCTGAATATTATCCAATCCCATTAAAGAGATCATTCTACCGATATTCAATCCTTGTTCAGCTTCGGGAGTTGCGTTTCCTACAATTACATCGTCAACCATTAAAGGATCAAGACTTGGTGTTTTCTCCATAATGTGTTGTACCACTCTTGCGGCCATATCATCAGGCCTGATGAGGCGAAGCTTTCCCTTTTTTGCTTTGCCTACAGCGGTTCTATATGCGGCTACTATATATGCGTTCATATTTCAGTTATCAGTTAACGGTTATCAATTATCAGTTTCTCAGAATCTTGCCTTTTTGCAGTAGGCTTTGCATGCGTTCCAGTGTTTTCTTCTGCTGACAAAGTCGTACAAAAGCAATTCGTTCCAGATCGAGTAAGTATTTTTCCGACACTTTGCCAGGTTCACTTAGTTCACCTCCACTAAGCACTTTCCCTAGTTCTATGGACAAGTGCTTGTCGTATTCCGAGATGAAATTTCCTACTTCCATTCCATCTGCACCCGAATAAACCAAAGCCAAACCTTCACTTCCCAGTACAGTAATATCTTTGGTTGGTAGAGGAGGAGTGTAGCCTTTTTCAAGCATTAGCAAAGCTGCTTTTTTTGCATAAGCCAACTGATGCTTTTTGCTAATGATTACTTCATCCACATCCTTTCGGAGATATCCCAGGTCGAATGCTTCGTAGGCCGACATGGATACCTTTGCTTGACCAATACTCAAGAATTTATCGCGGAAGCGGTTGGTTCGGATATCATCCTGAGCAATTTCTTTGGACAATCGGTAAGCAAACTCTTTGGTTCCTCCACCAGCAGGAATTACTCCAACACCTAGCTCAACCAATCCCATATAGGTTTCAGTATGAGCAATTACCTTATCGGTATGCATACACAGTTCACATCCTCCTCCCAGAGTCATGCCATGTGGTGCGGCAATTACCGGAACCGAAGCATACTTTAATTTCAGCATGGTGTTTTGGAAAGTGCGAACAACCATGTCCAGCTCCTCAAACTCCTGTTCAATGGCCAGCATAAATACCAATCCAATATTTGCTCCAGCCGAGAAGTTTGCTCCTTCGTTGGAGATTACCAAAGCCCGATAATCGCTTTCTGCCAACTCAATGGCTTTGTTAATTCCCTGTATAATTTCACTGCCAATGGTATTCATCTTGGTGTGGAACTCAAGGTTGATAATTCCATCTCCAAGATCAATGATACTGGCTCCTTCGTTACTCCAAATGGTTTTGGAAGAGCGAATATTATTCAGTAGAACCAGATTTTCAGTTCCAGGAATGGTTTGGTAAGCATTCGTATTTACATCATAGTACTGTTTCAAGCCATCTTTTAACTGATAGAAACTAAGATCTTCCTGAACCATATTGTACACCCAATTGGCGGCCTTATAGCCCATTTCTTCCATCATGCTCAAAGTCTTTTTCACACCTAAGCATTCCCAAATCTCGAATGGTCCCATTTCCCAGGCGAAACCAGAACAGATGGCTTCATCAATTTTGTACAGATCATCAGTAATCTCAGGCATTCGGTTCGAAACGTAGGCAAATAAGCCAAAGAATAGCTTCTGATAGAATTGATTTACTTTGCTGTTTCCTTTTAGGAGAACTTTAAAGCGATCATTAAGATGAGGTACAGCCTTTGCGGCTTCAAACTCACCAAATTTTACCCTTTGCTTTTCTTGATATTCGAAACTTTCCAGGTTTAAGCTTAAAATCTCGCTCTTTCCTTCTGATTTTATTTTTTTATAAAAGCCCTGTCCGGTTTTTGATCCTAACCATTGGTTGCCCATCATGTGTTTTATGAACTCTGGAATCTGGAAAACATCTTTGGCTTCATCATCCTGCAGAGCTTTCTGAAGGTTTTGTGCTACAAAAACCAGCGTATCCAAACCAACTACATCGCAAGTACGGAAGGTAGCTGATTTGGGTCTTCCAATGATTGGTCCTGTAAGTTTATCAATTTCTTCAACCGAAAATCCAAATTCATCAATCAGGTGAAAAACCGACATCATAGAATAAACCCCAACTCGGTTGGCAATAAATGCAGGAGTATCCTTACAACTTACTACCGATTTGCCTAAAAACCTTTCTCCAAAATCAGTCAAAAAATCCAATACTTCCTGATTTGTTTTAGGGGAAGGAATAATTTCTAACAATTTCAAATACCTCGGAGGATTGAAGAAATGAGTGCCGCAAAAATGAGCTGCAAAATCTTCCGACCTTCCTTGAATCAACATCTGAATAGGAATGCCTGATGTATTGGTCGTAATCAGGGAATCAGGTTTCCGATGCTCTTCAATTTTGGTATAGAGTTCTTGTTTGATTTTTAGATTTTCGATAATGACTTCTATTATCCAGTCGCATTCAGCGATTTTATGAAGGTCATCTTCGAAATTACCCGTTGTAATTCTGCTAGCATAAGCTTTTAAATACAATGGAGCAGGTTTTAGTTTTGTTGCTTTCAGAAAAAGATCGTTTACAATTCTGTTTCTTACTATGGGATGATCTGAAGACAGACCAGCCTTTTGTTCTTTTTCGTTAAGTTCCTTTGCAGGCATATCCAATAATAAAACCTCGATGCCTATATTGGCAAAATGACATGCAATTTGAGCGCCCATGACTCCTGCACCCAAAACTGCAACTTTTCTAATTTTTCGAGTCATATTTTTATTTGTTATAGTGTGTGTGAATACTTATTTAAAGTTCTTCTTCGTAGGCGTATATATCTCGAATCAGATTGTCGTATTTGTCTTTTAAAACTTTTCTTTTGAGTTTTAAGGTTGGCGATAATTCTCCGGATTCAGGAGTCCATACATTTGAAACCAGTCGACTGGTTTTAATCTTCTTTGGTCGATCGAGATTTACATTGGTTTTCTCAACCTCTTTCCAGATTCGTATTTGAATACGCTCATTTTTAATGATCTCCTCGGGATTGATAAAATCCAATTTCTTTCTCTTGCAATATTCTTTTAAGAATTCGAAATCAGGTGAAATAATAACCGAGGGGAAGCGTCTGAATTCACCTATAACAATTGCCTGGTCGATAAAAGGAGATTCCTTCAGTTTATTTTCAATTACCTGCGGAGCAATATAAATACCACCTGAAGTTTTAAAGATTTCCTTCTTGCGATCGGTGATTTTGAGGAATCGATCTTCCACGATACAGCCAATATCGCCAGTATGGAACCAACCATCTTTGTCGATAACTTCATTGGTTAGTTCTGGATTTTTGTAATATCCTAGCATGATATTCGGTCCTCGGGCTAATATTTCTCCATCATCTGCAATTTTAACCTCTACACCATCTAATACAGGACCTACGGTTCCAAACTTTACATCAGGGTAGGCGTTTTGATTGGCCGCAATAATAGGAGAGGTTTCCGTTAATCCATATCCTTCCTGAACAGGAATGCCAGCAGCCCAAAATAAACGCTCTAACCTAACCTGAAGCGCAGCTCCACCCGAACACATGAACATGATGTTACCACCAAGAGCTTCCTGCCATTTGCTAAAGATTAACTTTCTGGCAATTTTCAGTTTGAATTCATACCACCAGCCATTTGCTCTGTTCAGTTCATATTTTTGACCAAGATTAACAGCCCATAAGAACAAGGATTTCTTTATGGTAGGCAAGCTTTTTCCCTTAGCCATAATCTTGTCATATACTTTTTCCAGTAATCGGGGAACGGTGGCGAACCCATGAGGTTTAATCTCCCGCAAATTATCGCCAATGGTTTCCATACTTTCAGCATAATAGATACTAATTCCTTTGTATTGATACTGATAGTTAACCATTCGCTCATAAACATGGTTGATTGGTAAAAAACTCAAACACTTGTGGCTTGAATTTAAAATTAAACGTGCAGCCGAAGCCAGCACATTACTTGTGAAGTTTTTGTGCGATAACATTACACCTTTAGGGTTGCCTGTTGTTCCCGATGTATATATGATTGTAACCACATCTTGAGGTTCAATATCGTTTTTGATGGATTCTAGTGTAACCTGGTGCTTGTTGCTAAGCTCTTTTCCAATGTCCAATAGTCTAATCCAATGTGCAACAGCTTTTATTTTATCAAAAGTGTATACTTCTTTAATAGATGGATGATCATTGAGGAGTGGTTCAATTTTGTAGTACAATTCATCACTGGAAACGAAAATTAAGCTTGGTTCACAATGGCGAATAATAAAATCGTAGCTTTTAGCACTAATTGTAGGATACAAAGGCACATGAATTACTCCAATTTGTGCCAAAGCCATATCAACAAAATTCCATTCAGGCCTGTTGTTTGATATGGTAATCACTCGATCACCTTTTTTTAGTCCGCTTTCCAATAAGGCATAACTGATTAAATCAGCATATTCCAAATATTGTTCTGTGGAATAGGTAATCCATTTGCCATCTTCTTTCTTTGCGAAAGCATCTGTTTTATCAGGATAATTTTCCCGATAAACATCTAATAAGTCGAAAATGCGCGTAACCATAATTTAAAGTTTAAGTATGTAAGGCATTACAGCATTTCAAAATGAGTTCGAAGCATTTTGATGCGCAGGAACTTAATCTCTAATGATTAGAGGTGAGAGATTTAGTGTTGATTTAAGTTTTGTGTAAGAAGTTGTATTGGGAATTGGTTTCGGAGATTTTCCGAAATCTTTTTACACTTACATAAAATTTACAAAAAGGAATCTGAAAATAAAAGAATAATTGGTAAGAATTCTTTTTTATTTGGTAAGCGAAAAAAAAGGAAGCTTTTGGGCTTCCTTTTAAATTTTATAAGTGATAGTTGGATATTTGTTGAAATCCGCGAAGAAAATCTTCGACTTTCATTCTTTTCTTGCCGGCTTGTTGTAGAATTGTAATGGATAGGAAACCACCTTCTACAGCCACTTTTAAATAAGTTTTGCCATCGGTGTGCAAACTACCTATTTCTTTGTCGTGATTTTCAATTGTTTTTTCGGTTGTGAAAACTTTTAGTCCGATCTTTTTTCCTTCTTCATTTGGAATCAATTCTGTCCATGATGCTGGGTACGGACTTAATCCTCGAATTAAATTGTGAATGGAATTGATATTCTTAGTCCAATCAATCTTACAGTCTTCTTTAAAGATTTTTGGTGCAGATTTTAATTCGTCTGCAGCAATACTTTCCTGAGGGATTTGTGGATAGTCGTTGGCTTCGATTGCTTTTACTGTTTTAACAACCAAATCAGCACCAATATTCATTAGTTTATCATGGATGATTTCAGCATTATCGTTTTCACCAATCTCAGTTTTTTCCTGGAAAATGATGTTACCCGTATCAATTTCATGCTTTAAAAGAAATGTAGATACACCAGTTTCTTTATCGCCATTAATGATTGCCCAGTTAATTGGCGCAGCACCACGATATTGAGGAAGCAAGGAAGCATGAAGATTTAGAGTGCCAAATTTTGGCATGTTCCAAACTACTTCTGGTAACATTTTAAAGGCAACCACAACCTGCAAATCAGCTTCTAATGATTTAAGTTCCGCAAGAAATTCTTCATTTCTGAATTTTTCAGGCTGTAAAATTTTCAATCCTTTTTCTGCAGCATACTTTTTAACTGCTGCTTCTTGTATTTTTTGACCTCTACCTGCAGGTTTATCCGGGTTGGTTACAACACCAACTACATTAACCCCTGCATTTAAAAGAGCTTCAAGAGGAGCCACCGCAAAATCGGGTGTCCCCATATATACTACACGTAAACTCATACTATTCCTTTAAGTTCCTGTTTCCTTTATTGTGTTTTGGAAAATAAGGACAATGTTTGCATCCATTGCCACAGCAATATCCTCTTTCGGTAAGATATTTTTTTGTCATGATTCTATATCCATCAGGATGCATATAGTAATCGATATCTGGTTTTAAATCGTCAAACATATTAGTCTTGTTTAATTTTTAAAAACTCTTTTATGCTTTCGTTTTTAATGGTAACCGAAAGATGATAGTGAGATATTTTATATTCGTTGTTTTCAATAACCAGTACGCCGGAAGCTCTGCAAACTCCCATCCATGTATTTAAAAGTTCATCGAACCAAATGGTTTTCTTGTCTTCCGAAGTATAAATTTCTCTATCAAAAGCTTTAAAATCCCAGGTTGTTCCCTTTTCAAAATATGGTTTGCAAAAATTGAGGAACTCTTGTCTTGTCCATCTTTCCGATGGATCGGTTCCAATGTAGGTTGCATTTTCGGTCATCAAGCCAAAATACTTTTCTAAATCAGCATCAGCGGCAGCCTTATGCCAATCATTAAGAAGTTGGTTGACTTCTTTTTCGGAATATGCTACTTGTTTTGTGCAAGCAGAGAATGATCCAAAAAATGCAATTAGAATAATGAATATAGATTTATGCATTTTTCTTTTTGAAAAATTTAGCTGGGTTAATCTTTTTAAAGAAATCAATATAATTCTCGATGTTGAAAACAGCAGAATCAGTAGTTGCTTTGTAGGTTAATACAATTCCCAACGGAAGAATTATCAGTGATGAAATCCACATTCCAATTGCTGGAGGAAGAACCAATTCTTTGGCAAATCGTTCACCAGTCATAGAAATAATGTAATAGAAAATAAAGAATAACACCGATACAATTACTGGCATTCCCAATCCTCCTTTACGGATGATTGCACCAAGAGGAGCTCCGATAAAGAAGAAAATTAAACATGCAAAAGGGAGTGTGAATTTTCTATGCCACTCATTGGAGAATTTTTTAATCCATTTTTCTTGTACTAAAAGATCTCCTTCCTTTCGCGATACAGTTTCTCTGGCTTTTCTGGCAAAACTAAGAGCTGAACTTACCGAGGTTAATTGTTTTGTGATTGTAGCAGATTTAAATAACGAATCTACATTTAGAGTTTTTGCTGAAAGATCTTGCGATTTCACAGAATCTTTTCGCATAGATTTTGATTCTTTCTTAAAGTAATGTCTTGCTAGTAATCCGGTAACAAGTCTCTTTTTTTCATTTTGTAATTTTCCTTGTAACGAATCTTCAGAATGTACCAATTGTTTTAGATTTAGCATTCTGTAGTTCTTGCTATATCTATCCTCGCTACCTCTTTTTAATTCAGTGCTTCTAAGGGGAACATTTGTTTTATATTCCTGAAATTTAATCCTTCGTGAAGGATGTTTTTTATCTCTTCTAGATTTGGTTTTTACCTCCTGATACATATTACCACTGTACAAAGTAAGAGCCATATTCTTCTTATCAGGAGAAGTAACCATTGTGCCAGAATCAGCAACTGTTACATTAGTATTTCCTCTTCCTTCTCGATGATCGTAAATCAAAATTTTATGCATCATACCGGTTTCCTTATCAATGTCGTCCACCTTAATGCTAAAATTGGGAAGATCATTAGTGAAAATACCTTCTTTAAGGATTAGCTCTGGCTTTTGATTTTTAATATCAATTAATAATGATGTAGTTTTTAAGGATGCAACCGGCATTACATAGTTGGCAAAGAAAAAAGCACTAATACTTATAATCACCACAAGAGTGGTAAGTGGCTGCATGATTCTCTGCAAGGAAATTCCCGCAGCTTTCATAGCTGTTAATTCATAATTCTCTCCCATATTCCCAAAGGTCATAATGGAAGCCAAAAGAATAGCCAAAGGCAGTGCCATTGGAACTAAAGTAGCAGAAACGTAAAATAAAAATTCAGCAATTACCGTCCACTCTAATCCTTTTCCGACAAGTTCATCGATATATCGCCAAAGGAATTGCATGAGTAAGACAAACATGCAGATAAAGAAAGTAAAGGCCAATGGCCCAAGAAAACTTTTAAGAATAAATGAATGTAAACGTTTCATTCTAAAATATTTTAATTGAAGCGAAATCCGAAATATATTATATGGATATCACACTGCTACCTAAAAAATAAGACCAATAACTTGTAGAAACTGGTCTTACATAGCTTACAAAAATAAGCTAATTATTTAGGATTTGGTGTTATGATTTGTTAAAAAATCATATTCCCAATACATGTTTTAATTCGGCAATTTGAGTATCCCAAAGTTCAATGCTTTCTTCTATTTCATCTTCATCAGCAAAATCGGTAATGATTAGAGATAGGTCATTGGTAAGGGCATCAATTTCTATCTTAAATTCGAAATAGCTGTCTTCATCTTCACTATCAAGCCAGTGGAAGCGAATTAAACGATTATCTTTCTTGGTTATTAATTCTGCTTGCTGTTCCGATCCATCCCAAATGAAAGTATAAACTTTACCTTTTTGATTTACATCATCAGCAAACCATTCTGATAATCCACTTGGATTACTAAGTCGATCGAAAATCACTTTTTGCGAAGCTTGTAGTACATATTCCAGTTCAAATTGTTTCATCTGTTGGGGCATAAATGTTTTGATAATAAAATAAGGGGATTAAGTTTGTCTTGATAAATTTTTCCCCCAGTATTAAAATACTACACTAAAAAGGTGAAATGTAAGTCAATACTTAAATTTCGCGCAAGATACTTAAGAATTTTCTAATAATAAAAACTGATTCTTAAATCTTTAGCTTTTCTCATATTGTTAATTCTCAAATATACTTATTTTACCTGCACCATATAAGTTAAGAAAATTTTACAAATCGATAAATTAAATCATTTACAATTTAAGAATTGAAAAAAAATGTAAAATGATTTTTTTTTAATGAAAAAGGATTCTATATTTGCACCGCATTAGAAAAAAACGGCGAGGTAGCTCAGTTGGTTAGAGCGCATGATTCATAATCATGAGGTCGGCGGTTCAAACCCGCCTCTCGCTACTAAAAGGGAAACAATGAAAATTGTTTCCCTTTTTTCTTGCCTTAAAATTTCTTTACCTACAATTGTATCGAAAGATCAATAGTCTATGCTTTTTTGAAAATTCAATAGAAAGGATGCAAATCTGACTCAATGTTTGCAATAAAAACGGCAAAAGAGAAGGCACTTTTTCGTAAATATATCCTCCAAGCATAAGTGAAATGTAATGTTGTAAAAAAAATCAATATTTTTTTCAACTTGTAACATTTCTGTAAAACAGATAGTTTAAGGAATCGCGTTATTTCTTTGTAAAGATTTTTAGAAAAAAGATTTTTTTTAGAAATAAAATGCCTTTATATTTGCACCGCAATCAAGCAAAACGGCGAGGTAGCTCAGTTGGTTAGAGCGCATGATTCATAATCATGAGGTCGGCGGTTCAAACCCGCCTCTCGCTACAAAAAGGATGACTTTAGGTCATCCTTTTTTGTTTTATATATCTCCATTTTTTATAAGAGTTGATTTTAATAGAGATCAATTCTTTTATCTTTGTTATCCGTTAAAATAAAATATCAATGTTAAAAGTAACCAGAGCTATGTGGTGCTTTTAGAACTAAATAATGTAATCGTATGAACAATTGGTTTGAGTGTAAAGTGAAGTATGTTAAGGTGGATGAAGTATCAGGAAAAGAGAAAAAAGTATCGGAGCCATATTTGGTGGATGCAATGTCTTTTACCGAAGCTGAGGCCAGAATTCACAAAGAACTGGAGCAAATGATTAGTGGGGAGTTTAATGTAACCAATATCAGCAAATCAAACATCACAGAATTGTATCCTAATGACAATGGTGACCGCTGGTTTAAAGCTAAAGTTGCATTTATTGATGTGGATGAGGCATCTGGTAAGGAAAAGAAAAGCAATAATTACATGCTTGCACAGGCAAATAATGTGAAACAAGCATATGAATTCCTTGAAGAATGCTTAAGTGACATGATAGTACCTTATGAGATTCCAGCAGTTTCAGAAAGTCCAATTATGGATATCTTCCCATTTTTTAGTGATGAGGTGAATGAAGAAATTCCTGAAAATCTAAAACCAGTTTCGGAAATTGAACCGAATGATAACGAATTTGAATAGATCAGAAATTTCTGATCTATTTTTTTTCGAAAACGATTGTTTTCTGTTGAAAAACATACGTCAAGCTTGTTGTTACTGTAAAGTAATGTATAGTTAATTATCAGAAAACCAGTAGGTATGAATGTGTGTGAATTGATGTTTTGATTTTTTGTGTTTTTCGTGGTGAAATTTCTTTTCTCTACTACATTTGTCAGCATAAATAAACAACAAAAAACAGACTTGAATAAGTTTTGACTTTTAAGATGAGGGGATCTTTATGAAGTCAGATTTATTGATTTAAACGTATAATCACACCATGAAAACAAGAACTGAACACGACTTAATTGGCTACAAAGAGGTGCCAGCTGATGCATATTATGGCATTCAAACTTTAAGAGCAGTTGAAAACTTTGACATTTGCGGTGTTAAATTAAGTGCATATCCAAACTTTATTAAAGGTTTGGCAATGGTAAAATGGGCAGCAGCTAAAGCGAACAACGATCTTAACCTACTAACTGACGATGTAACTGAAGCGATTACCAAGGCATGTGAAGAGCTTATTGATGGAAAACACCATGATCATTTTCCTGTTGATATGATTCAGGGAGGTGCTGGAACATCTACCAATATGAATGCCAACGAGGTGATTGCCAACAGAGCATTGGAAATTCTTGGATATCAAAAAGGTGAATACGAACACTGTCATCCAAACAACCACATTAACTTATCTCAGTCAACAAATGATGCATATCCAACTGCAATTAAAATTGCATTAATGTATATGAATGAGAATTTGGTGGCAGGCTTAAAATCATTGATTACTGCATTTAGAGCTAAAGGGGAAGAGTTCAAGGATGTTTTAAAAATGGGTAGAACTCAGCTGCAAGATGCTGTGCCTATGACATTGGGACAAGAATTTGAAGCTTGGGCTGTAAACCTTGAAGAGGAAATCCAAAGATTGAACGAAAATGCAAAATTGTTCCATGAAGTAAACATGGGAGCAACTGCTATTGGTACAGGAATTAACTCGGAGCCTGGTTACTCAGAAAAATGTGTTGCACACCTAAACGAAATTACAAAGCTTCCAATTGTATTGGCTGGTAACTTAATCGAAGCTACTCCTGATACAGGTTCGTATGTAATGTACTCATCAGCAGTGAAGCGTTTGGCTGTTAAGCTTTCAAAAATCTGTAACGACTTAAGATTGTTATCTTCAGGACCACGTTGTGGATTGAATGAAATCAACTTGCCAAAAATGCAACCAGGATCATCTATCATGCCAGGTAAAGTAAACCCGGTAATTCCTGAGGTTGTAAACCAAATTGCTTACAAGGTAATTGGTAACGATTTAACTGTAACTTTTGCTGCAGAAGCAGGTCAGTTGGAATTGAATGTAATGGAACCAGTTTTGGTTCGTGCTATTTTTGAATCAATGGAAATGTTGGAGAATGGAATGGCAACATTAAAAGAAAGATGTATTGAAGGAATTACAGCAAATGTTGAGCACTGTAAAGAAATGGTTCTAAACAGTATCGGTATTGTAACAGCTGTTAATCCTACATTAGGATATGAAGCTTCTTCGAGAATTGCCAAAAGAGCATTGGCAGAAAACCGAAGTGTTTACGATTTAATTCTTGAAGAAGGATTATTGACAAAAGAGAAGCTAGACGAAATTCTTTCTCCGGAAAGAATGATTAAGCCTCAAAAATTTGTTGAAGCTTAAAGGATTGATTTTAACCGAATTTTGGTTAATATACTTTGTTTCTTAAACAACAATCCAATTTAACTTGGAAAATACTCTATCATTGAGTTCTTGGCGCATTAAAGAGGTTGATTCGATTTTCGATTCAACCTCTTTTATTTAAATGAAAGTCTGGAACAGTCAAACAGTCGCATAGTCCAAGAGTGAGGATATAAATAAAGAATTCTTACATTTATCTGATCACAAAAAAGGAAATACATGAACGAAATAACCTTCCAATCAATCGGAACAATTCATACACCTCACAAAACCAGGGAAAATATGCCCATTCAGCCTCTGAGTGCAAGAGGTGTTAAGGCAAGAGTGGAATTAAATCCTGAATTGCTTGATGGATTAAGAGATTTAGAGTCTTTTTCGCATGTAATATTGATTTATCACCTACATAAATCGGAAGGCTACGAATTGGATGTAAAACCATTCATGGACGATAAAACCCATGGTTTATTTGCTACCAGAGCACCCCGAAGACCCAATGCCATTGGAATGTCAACAGTCAAGCTGATCTCAATAGAAGGAAATGTTTTGCATGTTGAGGATGTGGATATCTTGGATGGAACCCCTTTGCTTGATATCAAACCTTTCTTCTCGAAATTTGATAATCGTCCGGATGCAGTATCAGGCTGGTTAGATGAGAAGTGGAAAGAGAAGAATCGGGAAATAAAATCGGACAAGCGATTTATTAACCTGAGTTCGACTTAAAATATTGTCACAGATTACACTGGTTTTGAGTAGAAATTTTCTCAAATTTCCGAAGGAATATCGGGATATTTCGAGGTGATTTGAGGAAATTTATGCCAAAAGCAGGTAAATTCTTTGAAAAAATCATCTTCATCCAATCTTTACTTTAAAAACTTTTCAAAATATCCCGATATTCTTTCATATTTTTTAAAACAAATCTTGAATAAATCTGATTTTCTGTGTCAGTTATTTTAAATCGAACTCAGGTTATTAAATAAAGTGTGGAAATTTAATCTGAATGCTTCAAAATTGATTGGAATTTTGTGGTAATGCACTTCAGACGGTCGGAAGTACATTACCACAAATGGTAGAATACTTCAAACGCTCTGAACTGTATTGCCACAAATGGCAGAGCATTTCAGACGGCCTGGACTGTATTGTCCTAACATGGCAGAGCACCTCAAACGGTCTGAAGTGCATTGCCACGAATGGCAGCCTACCTCAATTCATCTGAACTGCATTTCCCGACGTGGCAATGCGCCTCAAACGGTCTGAATCATACTACCACAAATGGAAGTCAACTTCAGACGCTCTGAACAAGACTTTCTTATTTTGTAACCAAATCTTTAAGGGTTTCAATCCATTTTGGATGATCATTCAAACTCTCTACCAATACCAGTTCATTACCACCATTTTCTTCAAACAGTTCACCGTACTCTAAACCAATTTCGATGGTGGTTTCAAGGCAATCGGCTACGAAGGCAGGACTAAATACCATTAGTTTTTTCGAACCTTTCTGGGCTTGTTCAATTACTATCTTATCCGAAAAAGGTTCCAGCCAGTTTTTGTCCAGTCGTGATTGAAAGGCAACGGTATATTTCTCTTTAGGGATATTTAATTTTTCAGCCAGAAGTTTACTGGTTTCGTAGCAAGTTGCACGGTAGCAAAAATAATCGGTATCAGGTCGGAATTGCTTGTCACAATCGCAATCCTTACAGTTTTTGTTAGGATGAACCTTATTTACCTGTCGTAACGGCAAGCCATGATAAGAGAAAATGAAGTGATCAAAATCATTCAGATCATGCTTGTTTGCGTTATCAACTATTGTATTTAGGTATCCTTTATGGTCGAAAAACTGATTTACCAATTTTATTTCGGGTATCACCTCCCAGCTTCTGATAATCTCCATGGCCTTTTCGAAAGTAGAACCTGTAGTTGAAGAGGCATATTGTGGATACATCGGCAAAATGATCAATTTGTCAGGCATATCCAATCGGATCTTCTCCAAAACTCTTTTCATGGATGGTTCCTGGTAACGCATGGCCAATTCTACCTTAAAATTCTTGTCCAACTCTTTTTGAAGTAGATCCTTTACTTTTTCACCATAAATCATCAAAGGAGATCCATCTTTGGTCCACAATTGCTTGTATATTTTCGATGATCCTTTGGCTCTAAACGGTACAATAATCAGGTTAACCAATATTTTTCGTAGCAACCAAGGGATATCAATTACTCTTCTGTCGTTCAAAAATTCGAATAAGTAGGTACGAACATCAGATACATTAGGGCTTTTTGGCGTTCCCAAATTCAGAAGCAGGACAGTAGTTTTCTTTGACATAGCGAGTTATTAATAGGCGATTATACCGATTAGTATTTAATGAATTCAAAATATTCGCATACTCTATTTTGAAGATTAAATATCTATCGGCATTAAACCATAAATATTGTATATAATAGAGGTTTAAAAAAAGGAAATGCGAACCACATTTCCTTTTTGAAATTAATATTTTTTTTTGATTAACCTGATAACAATTTAAACTGAAATTGGTTCAAGCCAATTGATGTCTTTTTTTAAAAGTTGTAAGGTTTCTGCCTCTTTCGATCCTTCTTTCACTTCGTACTGATAGGTCCATCTTACTTCTGGCGGCATACTTACCAAAATCGATTCGGTTCTGCCATTGGTATCCAGTCCGAATTTGGTTCCCTTATCCAATACCAGGTTAAACTCAACATATCTTCCTCTGCGATGCAATTGCCAGTCTTTTTCCTGCTCGCTGTACAATTTAGATGCATTGCTTCGCATGATATCGCAATAGGTTGGAGCAAAGAGTTCTCCTACATCCATAACAAAGGCGAATAGCTCTTCTTTTGTCACTCCCAGGGAATCATTCAAATGATCGAAGAAAATACCTCCAATGCCTCGTGTTTCATTTCTGAATGGCAAATAGAAATATTCATCGGCCCAAGGCTTGAATTTACTGTAAAATTCAGGATTGTGTTTGTCGCAAACTTCTTTCAATTTTAGGTGAAATTCTTTTGCCTGATTTTTATCTACGTATATTGGAGTGAGATCTATCCCTCCTCCGAACCAATAGGTACCATCATTCAATTCAAAGTAGCGAACATTCATATGAATAATGGGTACATGAGGATTTTCGGGGTGCATGATTAAGGAAACACCTGTTGCAAAAAAATCATCAGCCTCAAGCTTTAATTTGTTCTTTATTTTTTCAGGTAACTCGCCATGAACAGCCGAAAATTGAACGCCACCTTTCTCTATGATATTTCCATTTTTAATAACGCGGCTTCTTCCACCTCCACCAGCTTCACGTTCCCATATATCTTCATGAAATTGTGCACCTCCATCGCAATTCTCCAATGCTTTGGTGATCTTGTCTTGCAAATTTTTAAATTCTTCGGCTATGTATTCTTTTTGCATATTATACCATTTTAGTACAAAAAATATTGAGGTATAATGCCGATACACATTTGAGGATTATTTAGAAGCGTAGCGCACCAAATAATTACTTCAAAAGGTAATCGGTATTAGTGTTCTGTTTATTTAGCATGATTTTGTAGCAGTCTTGTTGCTTTTCTTCTGAAATCGACTCAACATTTTCTTCTCAAAATTCCAAAAGAAACGGAATTGTCCGAAAAGCGTTCCCACTATCAAAAGTAAAACCTGGTATGTAGGAGTGATGATTAGAATGCTTAGCAAGATTCTTAGGAAAATATTTGTGTCAGCATTAATCGAGAAGTATTCAAATATCGGATTACGAACCAAAACAGATAAACTGCCAGTAATCGAGAATACAATTAGAATAACTACGAGTTGTAGGTTTGAATTGATTTGCCAGCGCTTTTTTAGTTTTTCAAACATGAAGTTCTATTTAGAATTGTTTCAGATAAGACAAATATAATATAAAATACCTTTAGGTCTGAAATGGCGTTTGAGAAATCTGTTTGATTTTATTGATTGCCTAATAGAGGAGGAATACCAGAATTATTGGCATAAAAAAAACCGCCTCAAATTGAGACGGTTTCCAGAAATATATTTTTAGTTTCTTATTTCGAAACTCTTTCAAGCCATTTAAGCATGAATAGCATAGTAAACATAGAGATGAAACATGCTACAACAAATACTGACCAAGTAGCCCAAATTGGAATGTTTTTATAGAAAATTGCACCAATAATTAGTAACTGGTTACCTAAACCTGTTGCTAATAACCATAGACCTTGCATTAAACCCTGAAGTTTTGGAGGCGCTACTTTCGATACAAATGAGATACCAAGAGGACTAATGAATAACTCAGCGATAGTTAAGATTAGGTAAGTTCCAATCAATAAGAAAGGAGTTACTTTTTGTGCTGCTGGAAGTTCACCCATAGCTCTAACTTCATCAAGGTTTGGAAGTCCGAAAGAACCAAGTGTCATTACAACGAAACCTAATGCTGCAATACCCATACCAATAGCAATTTTAGCAGGAGTAGAAGGTTCTTTACCCTTAGCATCTAACCATCCGAAGAATCCCATTACAACCGGAGTTAAGAATACCACGAAGAATGGGTTAGCAGCCTGAAACATTTCAGCTGTAATATTCCAACTTCCTAGTTTCAATAAAGTGTAATCCTTAGCAAAGAAAGTAAGAGTTAAACCATTTTGGTGGAATGAGAACCAGAAGAAGATAACCACACCAAATACAGCTAATAAAGCGTAAATTCTTTGCTTAACTTCTGCTAATGGCATTTCAATCTCAGCTAATTCTTCAGATGATTTTTGCTGTTTTGAAGCAGGATCTGGAAATCCTTTTTTATTCTTCATATAAACCACCATAGAGATAAGCATAGCTAAAATCGCTACAGCAAATGAATAGTGGAAGCCAGTATTAAATGTATCAAGATACTTGCTTGAAAATTCACCAAGGTTGGCAATAGATACAGATGAAGCTCCATTAGCTAGAGTTTCTAATTTGGCCATTGCATCAGCACCCATGTTAGCACCTTTCTCAATGTATTCATGACATAGTGCAGGAAGGTTGGCATCGTAAGTATAACCAGAACGACCTAACCACCAGTTACGAACTGCAGGAGCAATAAATGGAGCGAAAATAGCACCAATGTTAATAAACATATAGAACAATGAGAATCCAGAATCACGTTTTGAAGCGTATTGAGGATTATCATACATCTGACCAACCAAAGCTTGTAGGTTACCTTTGAATAGACCATTACCAAAAGAAATGGTGAATAGTGCCAAACAAGTCATGATAATAAGGAACGTTTTATTGTCCTGAGTTACATTTGTTGGAATACTTAAGAATAAGTAACCAAAACTCATCATGATTAAACCCGTGAAAATGGTTCCTTTGTAGTTACGCAATTTATCAGCGATAAGACCGCCAAAGAAAGCCATACCATAAATTGAGAAGTAGAAAGTTGAGTAGATCCAGCCCGATCCAGTTTCGTCCAATCCAAATTTTGACATAAGGAAAAGACTCAAAATAGCCATCATTGTGTAGAAGCCGAAGCGTTCTCCCATGTTGGCTACTGCCGCAGGAATTAGTCCTTTAGGATGTCCTTTAAACATAAATGTTAGTTTTAATTTATAATAGTTTCGTTTCAGTTATGAAAGTGACAAATATATAGAAAAAATCAGAAGTCCATAATGATTTGTAAGCGTTTCGATCTAATTTAAATCGTTTTCGTAGGAAGTGGCGAATTTCAAAAGTTTAGTATCTTTGATAGGAAAGCCCATTTTGCTGTGTGTTTGGCACTTTTGGTATTGTTTTTGGATAGGTGCTACTTGTTGGTAACATGTTATTAAAAAGCAATCCTAATAAGAGTGTTCGCATATTATACCATTTAAGTTTCAGTGTGAGCTTTAAGTGAAACAGTGAAATATTAAATTGAAATGCCGATATATAATCAGTTGGCTATTTGAAGCAAAGGGAGCAAATGGCTAGTCTGATTAATCATCGGTACAATATCAATTACAATTTTACGTCTAAATAGAAACTGATAGAACCATGAAAATATTTCCCGCCTCTAAAATTGCAGAGATTGATTCCTTTACCATCGAAAATGAACCCATTGAATCAATAGACTTAATGGAGAGAGCTTCGAGCAAATTCTTCAAGAAAATTATGAAGAGATTCCCTGCTCCCAGAAACTGTAAAGTTTTTGTAGGGCCTGGAAATAATGGAGGCGATGGTTTGGCTGTAGCCAGAATGTTAGCAGAAAAGAACTATGCTGTTGAGGTTTTTATCATCAAAATCTCAAATCAGCTTTCGAAAGATGCGGAGGTAAATCTGCAGCGCTTGAAATTGATTAAAAGTGTTGATATTTATGAATTAGCTTCGATTGATGCAATGCCTTGGCTTTTCCCAGATGATATTGTGATTGATGCAATTTTTGGTTCAGGACTTTCGAGACCCATTGAAGGTTTGGTTTTTGAGGTGATAAAAGCAATCAATGCCAGTGAGGCGAGCGTTGTGGCTGTGGACATACCTTCGGGCTTAATGGGAGAAGACAATTCAAAGAACAATTACCAAGGAATTGTAAAAGCCGATTTGACTTTAAGTTTTCAATTTCCAAAGTTGGCTTTTTTGTTTCCGGAAAATTCAGAGTATGTAGGAGAGTGGGAAGTTTTACCTATTGGCTTACATCCCGAAATTATTAAGCAGGAGCAAACTCCTTATAAAATGTTGAATCGCGAGTTTGTAAAATCTTTATTAATGCCCAGAAAAAAGTTCGATCATAAAGGCACATACGGTCATGGTTTATTAATAAGTGGAAGCTATGGGAAAATGGGAGCGGCCATTTTGGCATCGCGTGCAAGCTTGCGTTCTGGGATTGGCTTGTTAACTTCACACATACCGAGGTTGGGCTATGAAATTATGCAGACTGCAGTTCCCGAGGCAATGGTGAGTATCGATCGTTCGGATATCATTTTTACAGAATTTCCGGATTTAAGTCAATTTAAAGCGGTAGCCATAGGTCCAGGTATCGATAAAAAGCAAAATTCTTATTGTGCCATGATCAATTTATTGAAAGAAGTAAAAACACCTATGGTGATTGATGCTGATGCCATTAATATTTTAGGAGAGCATCCTGAATTGAAGGCAGATTTGCCAATGGGATCTGTATTTACGCCACATCCAAAGGAATTTGAGCGATTGGTTGGGAAATCGGAAGATAGTTTTACGCGCAATAACATGCAACGTGAGTTTGCCAGGGAATATGGTGTAACTCTTGTATTAAAAGGAGCTTATACGGCTATTGCTTGTCCTGAGGGAAGTGTTTATTTCAATTCAACGGGAAATCCAGGTATGGCAACTGCGGGAAGTGGAGATGTGCTTACAGGAATAATATTATCTTTGCTTTCGCAAGGATATTCTTCGAAAGTGGCGACAATTATTGGAGTTTATCTTCATGGTTTGGCAGGCGATTTGGCAGCAGAGAAGCTAGGATATGAAGCTTTAACAGCTAGTGATATTATTGATTTTTTGCCAAAGGCATGGTTAAGATTGAAAAAATAGGGAATTGTAGAGACGTTGTATAATGTATACCACAATGTAAAGACGTAGCATGCTACGTCTCTACGCAAAATGAAAATAAAATGAACAGAAACATTTTTAAATTACTAGTAGCAATTTTGATTGTTGGTGGAACAATTGGAAATGTAAACGCACAAAAGCGCAGAACTTTAGAAACTCCAAACACGGTTATCTATGCTTTACCACAAACAGTATTAAAAGTTGATGTGGTGGCTGAAAAAACGATCATGAAAAAAGGGCCTTTTGCCGATTATGCAAAAAAATACCTTGGTATTTCTGATGTTGTAACCAATGATGGTGTAGAGTGGAAATTAAAATCGATAGAGCTAAATGGAGTAGGAGAGGTTGATCCTGATCAGTACTATAAAATAACTACTTCGGTTGATTATGAACCAAGTTTAATTTCTTTAACTCCTGAAGGTTTGATTCGCGGATTTAACGTGAAGAATTCTTCTTTTGAAAATGTAGAAAAAGAGATTATTTCTCTCACTTCAGATGAAGTTAAGATGGAATACGGAAAATTCTCAATTGACCCAATCGTTAAGTTTAAAGAGGATACCACATACCAGGTTGTGGAAACAGATACAGCATTTATTAAAGTGCCGGTTTTGGAAAAGCAGGCTCTTACCAAATCGGTAGAAGAGAAAGCAGAAGAAGCGGCTCACCAGATTTTTAAATTGAGAAAGAGAAGATTTAAAATTTTGACTTCGAATTATGAAGTGCTACCTCCTGATGGAAAAGCATATGAAGTATTGGTGAAAGAATTGGCGAAATTGGAAGAAGATTACATTTCGATGTTTGTGGGTAAAAAAGTGAGCATTCAGAAGGCTTATCAATTTTCATATGCACCAAAGCAAGGCGAAAATGGTGGCGTTATTTTCCGTATGTCGCCACAAATGGGACCTGTTGGAGTGAACGATTTAGGAGGTCGCCCGGTTAGAGTAGATTTTAAAAACTTGAATGTTACCAACCAGTTGGCAATACTGCCATCGGCGGGAGTGAATCCTCAAACTCAAATTGCATATAGAATACCAGGTATGGCTGATGTATCCATTTCAAATGGCAAAAGTGTTTTACTAAAGAAACGCATGCCAATTGCACAGTTTGGTAAAATTGCAAAAATGCCAGCTGAAGTTCTGTTAAATGAGAATTTCAGTATTGAATTCTATCCAGAACTAGGTTCGATAAAGGAGGTAACAAAGTAATATCAGTACTCAATATGGGATTCTGACTGTAGTTTAGGTTCTCAATATTTAATTTAAAAAATCAAAACCCAAGTCTCAAAATCCATAATTGGATTTTGAGACTTGGGTTTTGAAGTTTCAATAGTTTCTTAAAAATCCTTAATTCCGATTCTCTTTTGCAATAAGTCTTTCCGCCTTCCTCAAAAAATATTACCTTTAGTGCTCTTAAATAATAAACACAAAATTTAACGGAGGAAATATATAATGAGCAAAGAAATTTTAAGCCTCGAGCCTAAAGCAATCTGGGAAAATTTTTATTCTCTAACTCAGATTCCACGTCCATCGAAGCACGAAGATGCGATTCAGGATTTTATGATGAAGTTTGGTCAGGACTTAGGTCTTGAAACCATTAAGGATGCAGTTGGTAATATCATTATCAAGAAGCCAGCTACTCCAGGTTACGAAGATCGTCAAGGTGTTGTATTGCAAGGTCACTTGGATATGGTTCCACAGAAAAATGCTGATACAGTTCACGATTTTGAAAAAGATCCGATTACTGCTATTATCGATGGTGAGTGGGTAACTGCTGATGGTACTACTTTAGGTGCTGATAACGGTATGGGTGTTGCAGCTGCAATGGCTGTTCTACAGGCTACAGATATTGAGCACGGTCCAGTTGAGGCTTTGTTTACTGCTGATGAAGAAACAGGTATGACTGGTGCTTTTGGTCTTCAGAATGATGTTTTAGATGGTAATATCCTTTTAAACATGGATTCAGAAGACGAAGGTGAACTTTACGTAGGTTGTGCTGGTGGTATTGATGCAAATGTTACCATGAAGTACAAAGAAGAAAAGTTGGAAAAAGGATATGTTGCTTACAAACTTTACATGAAAGGTTTGAAAGGTGGTCACTCAGGAATGGAAATTATTCTTGGTCGTGGTAACTCTAACAAGTTGTTGTTCCGCTTCATGAAATATGCTACTAAAAACTTTAAGCTAAAATTGGCTTCTGTTGATGGTGGTTCTCTTCGTAATGCAATTCCACGTGAATCTTTCGCAGTAGTTGCTGTACCAGAAAAATACAATGAGAAATTCTTAGCTGCAATTGCTGAATTCGAAGCTACTTACAAGGCAGAATTATCAGCTGTTGAACCAGATTTGGCATTCTTTGCTGAAGCAACTGATGTACCTAAGAAAGTATTCAAGAAAAAATCTCAGAAGAATTTAATTAACGCTATTTATGCTTGTCCTAATGGTGTTATTCGCATGAGTGATGATATGCCAGGATTGGTTGAAACTTCATTGAACCTTGCACGTGTTTACAGCGAAAATGGTGTAATTACCATTCAAGCTTTGATTCGTTCATCTGTAAATTCAGCTAAGGAAGATTTAGCTCAAATGGTTTCTTCTACTTTCGAAATGGTAGGTGGAAAAGTAAAATTGGAAGGTGAATATCCAGGGTGGAAACCAAATATGGAATCTCCTATTTTGAAAACCATGCAGACAGTTTACAACGACAAGTATGGTAAGATTCCTGAAATTAAAGCAATTCACGCAGGTTTAGAGTGTGGTTTGTTAGGAGCTGTTTATCCAAACTGGGATATGATTTCATTCGGACCAACAATCCGTTTCCCTCACTCTCCAGATGAGAAAGTGAAGATTGATACTGTAGCTAAATTCTATGATTTCTTAATTGAAACTTTGAAGAATGTTCCGGTAAGAGAAGCTGTTGAAGCATAATTTAATGCGATCAGATATAGGAAAGGACGTACATTGTACGTCCTTTTTTTTCTGTCTACAAGTATTGTGTTTTTTGCACAGATGTAGTATCTCTATCTAAATCTCCTCAATAGAAGTAATATTACCAAATAAAGAACACTACCAACGCCACTGGCAACAATTAAGGAGCCAAGAGCAAACTGTAGGTAGTTTTCACCTAATGTTTTTAAATCCATTAAATCGGGGACCTCTGTTTGAAATTGTCCTGTTAGTACAAAAGCTCCGGTTTGATAACCAGCTATAAGAATTAAAGGAATTATTGGAGGTATACTACTAATGTTAACCGTTACCAAAACCAGAACTTTGTTAAGGCGTAGCAAAACAGCCAGCGATAATGCCAATGCAGTTTGGAACCCCCAGCTTGGAGAAAAAGCAATAAATGCACCCAAGGCCAAAGAAATAGCAATTACTGAATTAGAATTGTTGGCTGCTGTGATTTCTGCTACAATAGCTTTTTTAATTCTCGATGGTCTGAATTTTTCTATATATGCTTGATAATTCATATCTGTCCAACTTTTCCTACCCAATTAACAAATCGGAATTAAAAATGTTCGATTAACTGTTTACTGATCACTGTATACTGTTCATTGTTTTAATCCATTTTCCTTCAGTTGTCAGAATATCTTTCATTAAATTGACAGTCATGCATGAGTGAACAGGCAATATTCCAATAAGATCTCCGATTGTAAACTGATCAAACAAATCATCGCTACAACGAATAATTCCATGCTCTTGAGAAATGCTTGCCAGGAATCCACCACCTAGTATTTCACTCCAGCCATTATCGGTTATTCGTACCAAACTACCGAAGAGTTTTGTGCCTTCGTCGTCAGCCTCAATAAATTCTTTGGAGAAATGAACACCACCACCATGAATCACCAATTCGTTTCTGTCGATATTACGTGCAATTACAGGACAAGCCATTGCTACGGCAATTTCGTTTTCGTCACAAGATCCCAGTACATATTGCATGATGTCGTAGAATACAAAATTCCCTGGTCGAAGTTCATCTATGCCATAAAACTCTTCACTTATACTACATGCAGGAGTATCGCCTAGAGAAACTTCAATGTTTGGGATTTCTTTGCGGAATACATCCTTTAACTCATTTAAATCCAGTAGCGTTTTGCTGTGATTTTTGTGGATGTCGTTTTGATCTTTTGCATTGTAATTATGTCCGGAATGAGCCAGAAAACCTCTGCAATTCAACAAGTCTGTCTCCTTCATTAAATCAACCAGAATTCTGAATGATCCTATTGCTTCAGAAGGCAATCCACATCTATGATAACCGGTATCTACCTTTATAAAAATGCCCACAGAATGTTTCAATTCCGATTCTAAAAAGAGAATGGCTTCTCTCGATTCAACAACCAAATTCAATTGAATTATGGAAGCCAAATCATTAATCAATTCAATTTCACGTACGTTAACAGGAATGGCTACGGTAATATCCTTCCAGCCATGATCTGCAAAGTATTCAGCCATATCCATTGACGATACGGCAATGCTTTCAACACCTTTTTCTTTGAACCAATTTCCTACTTCAGCAGATTGATGAGTTTTAAAGTGCGGACGTAAACGTGCATTTGCTCTTTGTGCCCTTGCTATCATGGCTTCGATGTTGGTCATGCACTTTTGCTTGTCAAGAAGTAAAGTAGGGCGAATTATTTTCGAATCTAGTTTATTCATCGGGCTTTTGTCTATTGAAAGTGATACTGGATATAAAATCTATTTTATTCTTTCTCGGATATTTTTAAGTATACCGTCTCTCAGGTCAAGTAAATTTTCAGATATTCCAACCTTATAAATATGAGGACTTATAAAGCGCTTGTGCTCGTCAGGCAATTGATTAAACCTCTGCTTTAGGTATGCATTGATTTCGCCTGGAGTTTTACTTTCAATTAGAATTTCACCATTTTCCATTACTTTTTGAGTTAACTCTTCGGCTCTATAGTTGCTTACCTCAGTATTTTTATCTCTATGGAATGGGTGGTAAATTTTGTTTGCACTTTCTTCATTAGCAAGTAAAATTCCATCTCTAAAAAACTTCCCATCCTTATCGAAATATCTGATCAATTTCTTTTTTCCTGGAATGGTAATTTTTTCGATATTCTCTGATATTTTCAATCGAGGATTTCCATTGTTTTCAACCAATTTGTAAACTCCATCCAAAGCACCGGTATCCTTTCCTGTTACCAATTCAGTTCCAATTCCATAACCATCGATTCTTGCACCTTGTTCGTTCAAACTTTTAATTACGTATTCGTTTAATTGGTTTGAAGCAAATATCTGAACATAGTCTAAGCCTTCATCATCAAGCATTTTTCTGGCCTTTTTACTCAAATAAGCCAAGTCTCCGCTATCTAGTCGAATGCCAATTAGTTTATTTCCTTTCTCTTCTAATTCTTTAGCAACAATTATTGCATTAGGGATACCTGATTTTAATGTATTGTAAGTATCTACAAGAAGAACCGTGCTTGTAGGATTTATTTCGGCATATTTTCTGAAAGCTTCCAATTCATCTTCGAAACTTTGTACCCAGGCATGTGCTTGAGTTCCTGATACGGGAATATCGTAATTGAATCCACTGTATACATTGGATGTAGAATCTGCACCTCCGATTACGGCTGCTCGTGAAGCATGAACTCCTCCTAATCCTTGAGCTCTTCTCAAACCAAAATCAGCGAAAGCTTTTTCTCCAATTACATTTCTAATGCGACATGCTTTGGTTGCAATAAGCGATTGAAAGTTTAAGTAGTTTAGAAGAAGGGTTTCGATTAACTGAGCTTCAATGATATTTCCTTCTACACGAACAATTGGTTCATTGGGAAATACAATTTCACCTTCGCGAACACTATAAATGGTGGCATTGAATTTAAAATCCTTCAAATAACTTAAGAACTCTTCTCGTAGGCCAGACTTCCTTAAAAACTTGATGTTTTTATCGTCATACCTGAAGTGTTGTAATATTTTTAAAAGATCGTAAAGGCCGGCAAAAACAAGGTATCCACCTTTATATGGATTCGTTCGGTAATAGTAATCGAAAACAGTTTGCTCTTGTTTTTTGCCACTTAGGAAGTAGCCTTGTGCCATTGTCAGCTCATAAAAATCTGTGTATAAGCCTGCATTTTCCGTTAATGTGTTCATCGGATTTATTTAAAATAAAAATCACCTCAAATATAGGGATTATCTGTCTTACAAACCTGAAATGTGGAATCAATATAGATAAGTTAAATATGTTTATAACCATTTGTTACTATCTGTATTAATCCTAAATTAGCGGCCTTTTAAAAAATTAAACAACAAAAACTTATAAAAATGGTAATGACTGCGCAATTAAAGGAATCTATTAGAGATTCTAAATCGGCCAGATGGTTTGTTTTGATTACAGTGTCGTTTTTGATGCTTACAGGATATTTCTTTACAGATATCATGTCACCTTTACAAGGAATGTTGAGAGATCAAATGGGTTGGTCAAACTCATCTTACGGAACATTTGCAGGATCATATTCAGTTTTGAATGTATTCTGTTTGATGCTGATCTTTGGTGGTATTATTCTTGATAAAGCTGGTATCCGTTTTACTGGAACTTTCTTTGTTGGAGTAATGATTTTTGGGGCGTTTCTCAACTATTACGCCATGACTGATACATTTAATAATGGTGGTTTAGGATATGAATTTCTGAATTCATTTTTAACAGATTATAAGCCTTCATTAAAGATGGCTATGATTGGATATGCATTATTCGGTGTAGGTGTTGAAATTGCTGGGATTACTGTTTCGCGTATTATTGTGAAGTGGTTTAAAGGTAAAGAAATGGCATTGGCAATGGGATTGGAAATGGCATGTGCTCGTGGAGGTATGTTAATTGCATTTACTGCTTCTCCATTTATGACAGGTGCTGATAAAGTTATATCTCGTCCATTGGCATTTGGTGTAATCTTATTAATTATTGGGTTATTAGCATTTTTTGTTCACAATATGATGGATAAAAAATTGGATGCTGAAGTAGCAGCTGATGAAACTGTAGAATCTTCGGAAGATGAATTTAAGATTTCTGATGTATTCTTATTGTTCAAGAATCCTGGTTTCTTGCTAATCGCATTTCTTTGTGTATTGTTTTATTCTGCTATTTTCCCATTTACCAAATTCGCTCCCGACTTGATGGTGCAGAAGTATGGTTTTGCTGAAGAGTTTTCAGGATGGATTGTTGGATTACTTCCAATTGGTACTATGGTGTTAACTCCTGTTTTTGGAGCTTTTATGGATAAGAAAGGGAAGTCTGCAAGTATCATGATGTTAGGATCATTACTATTGATTTTTTCTCACGTTATTTTTGCTTACCTACCAAGTAATACCGCATTTGCTTTTGTTGCTATGGTTGTATTGGGATTTGCATTTTCTTTCGTGCCAGCAGCAATGTGGCCATCTGTACCAAAAATTATTCCTGAATCACGTTTAGGTTCTGCTTATGCAATGATCTTCATGATTCAGAATGTTGGTTTGATGTTGTTTCCAATGTTATTAGGATATGTATTGGATCAATCAAATCAGGGATTAGCAGAAGGAGCTTCATTGGACTATACTAGTTCAATGACCCTAATGGTAGGTTGTGGTATTGCAGCTTTAGTTGTAGCTTTCTTCCTACGTGTTGTAGATAAAAAGAAAGGATATGGTTTAGATTTACCAAATATTCAGAAATAATTTATATCATTTCTGCTTAAATATTAAAAATTGGAATAGTACCGATGGATATTTAAGTCCTGGTTACAAATACACTGCAGTTACTGGGAATTTGAATACTTTTCGGAACCAATCAAACATATTATGAAAGTCGCCTAATGGGCGACTTTTTTTGTGTCTTGTGTTCTAGTATGAATTCAGTCATTTGTTTTTTAAGTCATTAATCTTAATTTAGTGAGCTCCTAAAATGATTAACAAAAGTTTAACCCTAAAAAAATAATAATGACAGACGCTATTAAAAAGACGTTGAGAGAAAACGCAGGTGCCCGTTGGTTTGTGTTAATTCTCGTTTCGGTAACTATGCTTATTGCATATACCTTTATGGAGGTGCTTTCTCCTCTTCAAACTCAAATTCAAAGTACTTACGGATGGAGTGGTACCGATTGGGGAATTGTTACTGGAGCTCAGGGATACTTGAATGTATTTGCATTTATGCTGATTTTTGCTGGAATCATTCTTGATAAGATGGGTATCAAATTTACCGCAGTAGGATCTGGTTTGGTGATGATTATTGGTGCTACTATTAAGTACTATGCATTTGCTCACAATTATGAAGTGGGAGCAACAATCATTGGAATTGATGCTAGAGTATTTACTTCTGCAGCTGGTTTTGCTGTATTCTGTGTGGGTGCCGAAGGTGCTGGTATTACTGTATCAAGAATCATTGTAAAATGGTTTAAAGGAAAAGAGATGGCTTTGGCTATGGGTACCGAAATGGCATTGGCTCGTTTAGGTTCATTCCTTGCTTTATTTGGATCTCCACGTATTGCAAAAGCTTTTGATATACCTACAACGGTATTGGTAGGAACGATTGCCTTAAGTATTGCATTAATTCTTTTCATTGTTTATTGTGTGATGGATGTGAAATTAGACAAGCAAATTGAAGATGAGGCTGAGGAAGAAGAACCATTTAAAATTGCTGATCTTGGTTTGATCATTAAGAGTAAAGGTTTCTGGTATATTGCGATCCTTTGTTTGTTATTCTATTCAGCAGTATTCCCATTCTATAAATTTTCATCAGGTTTGATGGTTAATAAGTTTGGTATTGACCCTTCAACCGCGGGTGATATTCCATCTATTTTGCCATTTGGTACAATCCTGTTAACACCTCTTTTCGGTTTTATTTACGATAAGTTGGGTAAGGGTGCTTCTATTATGATTTTGGGAGCTGTATTACTGGTGATTGTTCATACCATCTTCTATTTGCCAGCGCTTACTGCAACTTGGGTTGCTATTGCTGCTGTAATTCTTTTAGGAATTGCTTTCTCTTTGGTTCCTTCGGCAATGTGGCCATCAGTTCCAAAAATTATCCCAGAGAAACAATTGGGATCGGCTTATGCTTTGATTTTCTATGTTCAGAACATTGGTCTAATGTTGGTTCCAATTCTTTTAGGAATTGTTTTGGATAAGACTAACCCTGGTGTAAACGAGAAAATTGAAACTGCAATTGCAAACTTCAGAGCAGAAGGTGTACCTGCTAACGATATTTCTGCTAAAGTTCAGGGATTAAGAGAAATTGGTGAAATTCCAATGTTTGATTATTCTTCAACCTGGCTAATTTTTGTAGGATTAACGATTCTTGCTACCATTTTTGGTTTCCTATTGAAAGCGGAAGACAAGAAGCAAGGTTATGGTCTTGAATTGCCAAATATTCAAAAATAATTGAATTAAGATATTGTTTTAAAACCGCCTTGAACGCTATGTTTAAGGCGGTTTTTTTTTCCGATAAAACCCAAGGCTAACAAGATCCAAAGGTGCTGTCAGGTTTTCCTGATCTGTTAGCCTGCGAAGCTGCTAACAGCGTTAGAGATGATGCTTCACGACAAAGAACAATCCGAATAAGCAAAGATGAGCAGCATCTTTATTGGGAGTAACAGAGTAAATTGCTATCCAGTACCCCAAATTTGGGGTACTGGATAGCAATTTTCCCCTTTCAACCCTCAAACTTTCTATCCCGAAGCTCGATCGAGGGCAAAAGCATAGAAAATTTGGTATATGCTTATAGCAATTTTCCTCTAGCTTAGGGCAAGTTATCTCTCTCCGAGCCCATTATTTCTATAGTAAGGGGCAAACTTTCTCTTCAAGAGACCTGAATTGCTCTCAAGAATATCGAATGTCTCAAAAAAAAGATAGCAATTTGCTATCCGTACCCCAAAAATTTGGGTCACCGATAGGAAAGCCGAGGGTACAACCCCCAATGTTGACCCTTCCTAGGGGAAATTTCTTATCCACGATAGCAATTTAGAGGATAGCAAGCCTTTGTCCGATGATCAGGAGAGAAAGTTTCACATGTAAGAGTTCAGTTAGCAGAAAAAAAGGACAAGAGTAAAGGTAGAAAAGAGAAATGTTTCGGTTTGAGGTAGCATTGTTCTCAATTCATGCTGCTTTTATGGATCGTTTAATGTTGACCTAAGTATGAACACTGCGGTCTAATAATACCCGAGTCTAAGGTATTCCAATACCTCACCCTGCCTTAGCCTAATACCCCAAGCCAGGGTATTATAATACCTTAATCTAAGGTAGACTATTTATTATGCCATCTGAAAAAGCTTTTGTATTTTCGGTGCTTCTTATAACTAACACTAAACTAATGAATACAGAAGCTTTAAAAAACTCCTTGCGTGATTCCGTTGTTACCCGATGGGCAATGCTCTTTACAGTTGGATTTGTATTGGCAGCTAACTATTATTTCTATGATGCTTTATCACCATTAAAATCAACCTTAACCAGAGAGCTTGGATTCGATAGTACCGATTTTGGCCTGTTTGTCTCGGTATATTCAGTACCCAATGTTTTTTTGCTAATGGCAGTTTTTGGGGGAGTAATTCTTGATAAACTGGGCATTCGTAGAACTGGATTCATGTTTATTGCATTTATGGCATTAGGAGCTTTGCTTACTGCTTATGGAGCTAGTGATATGTACCGTAATGAAGGTTTAGGCTACGCTTTCATGTCATCTTTTATGCCTGGATATTCACCAGAGTTAAAAATGATGTTATTGGGGCGATTTTTATTTGGCTTAGGAGCGGAAACCAGTATTGTTGTAATTAGTAAAATCATTGTAAAGTGGTTTAAAGGAAAAGAGCTTGCTTTGGCATTTGGTGTAAAGCTCGGTTTGGCTAGAACTGGATCTATGTTGGCATTAATGCTATCACCTAGATTAATTAATTCTGAAGCAGGGTGGACAGTGGCAACATGGTTTGCAGCTTTCTTTGTAACTACGGCACTTCTTGTATTTTTGATTTATATGATGTTCGACTTGAAGTTGGATAAGCAAGTTGAGAAAAGTACACTCGAATCTAAATCAGATCCATTCAAGTTTTCAGATCTTGGAAAGTTGATTACAAATCGATCGTTTATTTTTGTTACTCTTTTGTGTTTGACCTTTTATTCAGCAGTGTTTCCATTTTTTGCATTTTCGGCAGATTTCTTTAAAAACAAGTTTGGCTTAACTGAAATCCAAAGTGGTGATATTGCAGCTATGATGCCACTAGGAACCATGTTGTTTACTCCTATTTTTGGATTTTTTGTAGATAAGTATGGGAAAGCAGCATCCTTGATGATATATGGGTCATTAATATTAACAATTGTACATCTTACTTTTGCATTTACTACAGTTACTCCATATGTTATGATGGTGGTTTTGGGCTTAGCATTCTCGTTAGTACCAGCAGCAATGTGGCCTTCTGTTGCTAAAATGATTGATGAAAAGAGAATTGGTTCTGCATATGGTTTCATGTTTTCAGTGCAGAATTTAGGTCTCTGGGCTTTCCCAATTTTAGCAGGAATGATTTTGGATGGTACTAATCCCGTAGGGACAGAAAGTTTAGATTATACTTATACAATGATCATGTTTTCTGGTCTTGGGATTGTTGGATTTATCTTTGCCTTGTTGTTAAAGCGAGAGGATAAAGTATCAGGATACGGTTTAGAGTTGCCTTCGAATAGTAAATAGAGATATTTCAATATAAAAAACGAAGCTGTCAATGATTTGGCAGCTTTTTTTTGTGTCTGAAACTTAGTGTATTGAATGAAATATGATAAAGAAATCATATTTTCTGAGTAGGGTAATGTTCTATTTTATCGTTTTATTAATAGACAAAACTTAAAACTACTCGCAACCTTTTTATTAATGATGCATCTGTAAAATAAAAAATTGCCTTATGAAAGTACGACTAATTTATGCAGGAATAGCCTTGTTCTTATTTGTTTCATGTTCTACTGTATCGAATACAGCAAGAATTAATACCAAAACGATAGAGCAAAAAAACGATAATCAAATTAGCATGCAGTTTCTAGGAAATGACAATTGCTGTATTGAAATGAAAGATTGCGAAGGTGTTTGGAATCATGAGAATAAAACAATCTACATGACAGGTTTAATTGCAGACAGTGATTGTCTGGATACTGCTGAAGAAATTAGTATTGGAGTACAAGGAGTAGACTTACATAACATTAAGTTTCCGTATGTAGTTTGTGGCGAATTTGATGAATCGGGTTATGTATCCTGGTATAATGAAGAGGAGGTACAAAGAGAAAGAAATTTTTGTAATAAGACAGGAGTTTGTGAATATCAGGGCAATGTGAAAAAAGACAAAATAAAACTCACACTAACTGGATTCGAAAACAACGTATTATATGGAAATTTTGAGGGACGAATTTTTCTAAAAGGCACTGGTAAGTTGAAATTTGTGAAGACAAGTGAATACAAAGATATCAGTAATGGAACTTTTAGTGTAAATCTAACAAATGAGCAGTTTAAAAAGCGAACTAATTATTTGGTAAATAGATAGACCAGAATTAAAATCACCCGGGAATTATTATTGAATCGATTTGTCGAACAATTCAAAATGTAAAAGAATGAGGAAATTAGTGAAACTATTAGTTGTTGTATTTCTTTTGTCGGGTGGTATGCTAATTTCTGATAAGGTTCAGGCTAAACGAGCTTACAAAAAATTAGTAGTAAAGCATAAAAGGTACAAACGATATCCTGCAAAAGGAACACATGTTTTGTATGTGAATTCTGCAAAAAGAATAAAACATAGCAAAGGTGTGTTTTATCATGCAAATGGAATTTATTATAAAAAATCAACCCGGGGATACAAGATTGTTGCTGCACCGGTTGGAATTAGGGTTAAGGTGCTACCGGCAAAGCATATTCGAATTGTATTAAATGGTTGTGACTATTTTTACCATTACGGCACCTATTACATTGCGATAGGGAAAAGGTATGAAATTGTTACGCCTCCTGTTGGCATACAAGTAGAAGATTTGCCTAATGGGTACAAATTGATTACGAAAAATGGTAGAACATTTTATGTGGTCGATGGAGTGTATTACAAACGCGTTATTTTAAAAAATGGCGTAAGAGTATTCCAGGTTGTACGTGTAGCATGAAAAAATCCCGCTTAATAGCGGGATTTTCTATGTAATGTCCCGTCCTAAAAAAGGTTGACTTAAAAATTATCTATCATGTCAACCAAAAGCAAAGAAGAAAAGAAACCTCGTCCCGCTCAGGATTATAGTGAGTCGTTTAAACGTCAAGTAGTATCAGAATTC
>Ga0209272_10000230_pt1 | contig 56875 bp, 51 predicted proteins | sample tdDd002_FD_187125 | JGI IMG/M metagenome (GOLD analysis project Ga0209272, IMG submission 187125) | Marine sediment microbial communities from the Atlantic coast under amendment with organic carbon and nitrate - tdDd00.2 (SPAdes)... | ecosystem: Environmental > Aquatic > Marine > Coastal >...
TACGCTTGTACAAGTAGCGGTGAATGATTTGATCCTATTGGTGGCATTTACACCTATCGTAGCATTTTTACTAGGTATTACAGATGTTCTAGTACCGTATAATACTTTATTCTTATCAGTGGTATTGTTTGTTGTGATTCCACTATTAGCTGGGTACATCTCTAGAACACATATTATAAGAACAAAAGGTGAGACTTATTTTAATGACGTCTTTTTAAAGAAATTTGATGGCATTACAATTGCTGGTTTGTTATTAACACTTGTAATTATCTTCTCATTCCAAGGTGAAATCATATTATCAAATCCAGCTCATATTCTGTTGATTGCCATCCCGCTTACAATACAAACATTCTTTATCTTTACAATAGCGTACTTAGGTGCGAAATGGATGAAGTTGGAACATAAAATAGCAGCACCAGCGGCAATGATTGGCGCAAGTAATTTCTTTGAACTTGCAGTAGCTGTAGCCATTTCATTATTCGGATTACAATCCGGTGCAACACTTGCAACAGTTGTTGGTGTATTGGTAGAAGTACCAGTGATGTTGATGTTGGTGACTATAGCCAACAGAACAAAACATTGGTTTAAGGAGGCTTAATATGATAAAAGTAGCATTTGTATGTGTTCATAATTCTTGTAGGTCACAAATGGCAGAAGGATTTGCAAAAACTTTAGGTAAAGACGTATTTGAAGCTTATTCTGCAGGTACTGAAAATTATCCTGAAGTTAAACCCTTGGCAGTTGAAGTCATGGAAGAAGCTGGTGTGGATATGTCAGTACATCATCCGAAGTTATTATCAGATATCCCTGAGGAACTTGATTTATTGATTACAATGGGTTGTAATGTATCGTGTCCTTGGGTGCCTAATAAACATTCTGAAGATTGGGGTTTAGATGATCCGTCTGGGGGACCGATAGAAGATTTTAGAGTCACCAGAGAATTGGTTAAAACCAAAATTTTAGAATTAATCAAACGTATTGAAAATAAAGAAATTGAAGGTTTGAATTAAATCTTAGTTATAATGACCAACTGCTAGTAGCGGTTGGTTATTTTTTTTGACGTTTTTGAATCATCAACTCCAGTTTGCAAGACTATTTATGAAGCTGTATAAAAACGAAACTATGATAAATAGATATGATAAATGAGTTAAAACCATTGCTGATATACCCTTAAAAACCATGAAGAAGTACACTTATACTATGTCGACAGGAATTGTATGGAATTACTAGATTTTGGTTATAATCTACCCTATTTAAGTGTATAATAAAAAAGAGGTGATATATTGAAAATTCTAGTATTAAATGGTAGCCCTAAAGGTGATATGAGTGTGAGTTATCATCATGTATTATTTTTAGAGAAACATTATAAATCAATTACATTTGAATATATACATATTGGTAAACGGATCAAGACCTATCACGGAGATGTTTTAGGTGACTTGATTGAAAAGATGAGCACTGTTGATTGTGTCATGTGGGTATATCCAGTTTATACTTTTTCTATACCTTATCAAATGATGGTGTTTATGAATCGACTCCAAAGTCATCCTAAAAAATCACTATTAAAAGATGTCTATAGCGTACAACTATCAACTTCAAAACATTTCTTTGACATTACGGCATATGACTATATGAAAACTCAGTTAAAAGACTTAGAGATGATTCATATTGAAGGATTGATGGCGGATATGGACGAGATGTTAAAAGAGATTGGTCGTCATAAAATGATTGGATTTATGGATCAAGTCTTATATACAATTGAACATAATTTAGTTTATCCAAATATAAAACAGAATGTTCATGAGTTGTATCATTTTAGATACAGTCCGGTACCGGAAGCAGACAAAACACCTTCTAAAATTTTGGTTGTTTACAATGGGGAAGCGTATTCAGACACATTGAAGGATATGATATTAGCCTTTGAAAACTTATGTAGTTATGAAGTCCATCGACTCGATATTTCAAACATCAATATTCAAGGAGGATGTTTGGGATGTCTTAAATGTACTTTTATTGGTAACTGCATCTATAGAGATGAATTTGAAGAAACTTATCAAAACAAAATAATGACAGCAGATATTCTCGTCTATGCTTCAGATATAAAAAATCACTATTTACATGAAGATTTTAAACTAATTGATGATCGTGCATTTTATAATGGTCATCGTGTTAATGTAGAGAATAAGGCAACCTGTTATTTGATGACTGGACATTACAGCCACGAACATACTTTAAAACATATTATCGAAGCAAGAGCTCATGTGGGGCATATGACATTATTTGAACCTGTTACAAATGAGAGTGGTGATGTTTTAAACCAAATTGAACGGTTGTGTGATGAAGTTTCTTATTTTATGGAGAAAAGACCAGTCCCTAAAACATCCTTTTATGGTATCGGTGGCATGAAAGTCTTTAGAGATCTTATTTATAATATGAGGAGTCTAATGATTGATGACCATGATTACTATAAGGCAAATAAATTGTATGATTTTCCTGAAAAACATTATTTCAAACATTTCTTCATTCGACTTGGTATTAAACATATCAGTAAACCTAAACGGTTTAAGAAGTATGCACATCGGATGAATGAATGGGTATTGTTACGTTATAAGAAAGTTGTAGATGACTACTAGGAGTTTATATGTTAGATGAATTATATTATTTTATGAAATCAGAAGATCCGATGATCGAAATGGGCAAGATGATGTCTTGTAATGGATTGACTTATAAAGGTAAAGTATTTTGTTTTGAGTATAATAATGAAATAGTATTCAAACTGGGTAAAGGTTTTGATATAGAAGCATTAGGTATAACAGAATATGAGTATTTAAACCCATTTAAAACCAAAGGACCTATGTTAGCATGGTTTATTGTAAAAACAATGTATCATACTAAATTTGAACAACTAGCACTATTGGCTTTAAATGATATGAAAAGAACTTTATAGATTGCTGTGAGGGTATGATGAGAGAAAATAAAAATACATTTATTATATTTGCTCTGATTTTCTGTGGCATTATGATGGTATTATTGACAACTGAAAAGTACAATAAACCAATGACACTTCCAAACAGACGTATTGATTATATTTCAGATGATTCTGATGAATCCTTCGACATGACCAGTATCTTTAAGAAAGATGAAGTAGCTGAGTTCGCCTATGAGATGTTTGAATTTCAAGGTATACGGTCAGGGATTATTGATATTGCAACAACAGGTTTTACGAAAGAGGATCTTGGAGTTGAAAATTCTGTTGTCAACTTCACAGAAATCGTATTAGACGACGGTACGATCGTCTCGTTTATAGAGCCGAAATCAGAAGCTGTTAGCATGTACAATAAAATAACTTCAGAAGGGTTATTGGTCGTTATTATTGAAGATGTATATGGTGTGACACAATTTATTCGTGAAGGTGATGAGAATTTTGAAATTTATAAACAAGCACTCCTAAAAGAAAAAAGAAGTATTCAGACAACAAAGTTAACCAACCTAGAATTGTTATTGTCAGAGTCTCAACTGATTGGAAAATACGATGCATATTTAGGCAGTGAAGAGAACTTGATAAGAACATCAAAAGTCTATTATAATGAGAAAAAAAACTATATGTTGATGTTGTCTAAAGACAAAATAGGTGTGGAGTATTTTCTCGTGGATGCTGGTGTTGATATGTACTTTGATCATATATATGAGTTCAGTTCAGAATTCTTAGAAGTAAAAGGATTTGTAACTGCAAATGAACTTGAACACCTGTTATATGGCTCTTTTATAAAAATGATAGACCTGAACACCTATTACTTGGAGACCAAATTTAAAGGAGAACTGTTAATCATTAAAAGAAATGAGGAAAATAGTAATGAAGAGTAATAAAATGGGTATAATGCCTATACCTGCATTAATATTAAGCATGTCACTTCCTGCGATTATCTCGATGATGGTTCAAGCGCTCTATAATTTTGTGGACTCCTTGTTTGTTGCTAGAATAGGTGAGGAAGCTTTAAAAGCAGTATCACTGGCCTTCCCGATTCAACTTGTCTTAATTGCATGTTTTGTCGGATTAGGGATTGGTATCAATTCTACAGTATCAAGAAAACTTGGTGAAGGAGATTATAAAACAGCTGTTAATATAGCCGAACATGGGTATATGTTAGCGGGGATTCTTTATATTTTTGTGGCTATTTTGGGTATATTTTTTGTAGATGATTTCTTTAGATGGTTTACAAATGATCCCTTGGTTTTAGAATATGGTATTTCTTATGCTAGAATCATTCTTATCTTTTCATTTGGTAGAATCTTTGCACAAGCTGGTATGAGTATATTACAGGGTAGTGGTGAGATGAAGAAACCAATGAAAGCACAATTGATTGGTGCCATTACTAATATCATTTTGGATCCTATTATGATATTTGGATTATTTGGATTTCCTAAATTGGGTGTAACCGGTGCAGCGATTGCTACGGTAACCGCACAATTTATATCCATGATATATGTATTCTACACATTGTTTAGAGGTAAGAATTACCTGAGCTTAGATTTGAAAAACTTTAAATACAGTTCAAGAATAACAAAAAATATAGTTTTAGTAGGACTGCCAGCAGCCATTATGCAAGGATTAGTTGCCATCATGTTAACAGTCTTGAATAAGACCTTATCAAATATAGACGATACTGCCGTTGCAGTATTAGGTATATATTATAGACTTCAATCTCTAGTCTTTATGCCTGTGTTTGGTATTTCCCAAGGAACAATGCCTGTAATAGGCTTTAACTTTGGTGCTAAAAATAAAAAACGGATCATAGAGGCCATGAAATTTTCAGGCATGATGGCGTTTATATATATGATGCTTGGATTCATTATTTTCCAAGTGTTTACAAAAGATTTGCTTATGATGTTTAAGAGCAATCAAGAAATGGTAGATATTGGATTGATAGCATTTAAAAGAATTAGTCTAATGTTTCCATTGGTTGCCGTAACGATTGTAATCAGTACCTCTTTTCAAGGTATGGGAAAAGCACATTATAGTATGATTGTCACTTTCATACGACAAATCATCGTTTTATTACCTTTGGCATCTTGGTTAGGAAATTACTCGTTGGATACACTATGGTTTGCTTTTTTGATTGCTGAAGCAGTAGGACTTGTATTGGCACTCTACTACTTTAGAAAAGTCTATAAAAATACACTGCATGTATGGCCAGAAGAATTAAGCCGTACAAATCTAGTTTAAAAGGAGACATGATGAAATTAATATCTTGGAATGTAAATGGCTTAAGAGCTGTTATGAAAAAAGGCTTTATGGATTATTTTAATGAAATGGATGCAGATATATTCTGCTTACAGGAAATAAAATTACAAGAAGGTCAAATAGAAATGGATTTACCGGGATACCATACTTATTGGAATTATGCCGTTAAGAAAGGTTATTCAGGCACCGCTGTATTTACAAAAGAAAAGCCACTCAGTGAAACTTACGGTATTGGCATTGAAGAACATGATCAAGAAGGTCGTGTGATTACATTAGAATATAAAGATTTTTATTTAGTGACATGTTATACACCAAATTCAAAACGAGGATTATTGAGACTTGATTATAGACAGGTATGGGAAGATGATTTTAAAGAATATCTAGATGGATTAAAAGTTTCTAAGCCGGTTGTATTATGTGGTGATCTAAATGTCGCACATCAAGAAATCGATCTTAAAAATCCCAAAAGCAATAAAAAGAATGCTGGATTTACTCAAGAAGAACGCGATAAGATGACAGCTTTATTGGATGATGGTTACATCGATACGTATAGATATTTTTATCCTGAAAAAGAAGGCGCTTATTCATGGTGGTCTTATATGGGTAAAGCAAGAGAAAATAACACCGGTTGGAGAATTGATTACTTTATTGTTTCAGAGAATTTTAAAAAGGCAATTAAAGATGCTGAAATTCATGCAGATACAATGGGAAGCGATCACTGTCCAGTTGTACTGCACTTATAGAGAAGAGAGAGTTTTTCTCTTTTCTATAAACTATTGGGAATTATAAAATTTTGGGGGGATTATGGTAGAAAAACGCAGTGAAATCATTGAATATTCTGATAAAGAATCACTCATTGAATCACATTATGCTTATGATATTATAAAAAACAGCAGCATTATTGTTTTTGAATGGACGTTAGATGTTGATATCCCAACAAAATTTGTTTCTGCAAATATTGACCAGTATGGTTATAAACCAGAGGATTTCTATAATGGCGATCTAAGTGATTATTGGGAGTTTGTACATCCTGATGATCGAAATCGAGTTAAAAAAGAAGTTTATCTGGCAAGACAAGTGGGTGAAACCTTTAGTCATAGATATAGAATAGTTACGAGATGTGGTCAGAGCAGATGGGTTGAAGAACGTATACTTTATGATAAAGAAAATGATCTTATTGTAAATGAAAAGGGTATTATAATCGATATCACAGAACAAAAACTTCTTGAGGAACAACTTGAAAGGAGTAAAGAAAGGTATCAACGAATATTTGAAAATTCAAGTGTTATTATTTTTACCATGGCTTTAGAAGGCAAAATCAATGCAATCAATAAAATGTTCAGAAGAACATTGGGGTATAATTTAGAAGATATCAAGAACCATGACATCAGAAACATACTCTATGATCCAAAAGATCTGTCATTAATTCTGAACCTTGGCAAAGAGTTTATTGATGAGAGTTATGATATTGAAGTCATTTGTAAAGATGGGAAGATTAAAACACTAAATGTCTCAACCAATATTATTGATTCAATTGATGAAGAAATTGAGATCGTAGCGGTAGATATTTCTGAAAAAAAAGTAGATGAGCAAAAAATTAGATTTTTGAGTTACCATGATAAACTGACCAATGTTTACAATCGAGCTTACTTTGATGAAGTCATTGAAGGATTGGATAGAAGAAGTTGTTATCCATTTTCGATAATAGTTGGTGATATGAATGGATTGAAAGTCTTAAATGACCACTATGGACATAAAAAGGGAGATAAACTACTTCAGGATATGGCTGAAATTTGCGTCAAATCCTGCAGAGAAAATGATGTGGTTTGCAGAATAGGTGGAGATGAATTTGCAATTGTTTGTCCTAATACCAATGAAAAGGGTGCGATTGCAATTTGTGATAGAATTAGAGAGCTGTGTTTAGAAACTGAAGTAGATCTGATTGGTAATCCGAGTATTGCTTTGGGGTATTCAACAAAGTTAGATAAAGACACTACAATCGATGAAGTTTTCAAACAAGCAGATAACAATATGTATCGAAATAAAATGACCTATAGTAAGAGTACAACAGGGATGTTTTTGAACTCCTTGCAGACGATGCTTGAACAATGTAACTTTGAAGATGACGAACATTCAGAATCTGTTGTTAGTTATGCTATAATATTGGGTAAAGAATTAAACCTAGCGTCGAGTTTGATGGATGATTTAAGAATTGTTGCAAAGTTGCATGATATCGGTAAAATTGGTGTCCCTAATCATATCTTGAATAAACCATCATCGTTAAGTGCTGATGAATATGAACTGGTTAAAGGACATGCTTATTTCGGTTATAGTATTTTAAAAGCTGCACCGACGACGATTAACGTGGCAGATTACATATTACATCATCATGAATGGTATGATGGGAATGGGTATCCAGATGGTATAAAAGGTGAACAGATTCCAGTTTTATCTAGAATTATATCAATAGTTGATGCTTACGTGGTAATGACACATGATGCACCTTATAGAAAAGCCATGAAAAAAGAAGCTGCGATAGAAGAGTTGAGAACATGCGCGGGCACACAATTTGATCCAAATTTAGTAATGACATTTTTGAGATTGTTGACATAATACAGGAGGTTTTATGGATGTAAAAGTAAAGAGTTATAACCATTACAGGGAAGAAACAAAATATACTTTGTCATTGGTATTTACAGTTATTTCTATGTTGGTATGTGTGTTATTCGCCATATCTTTCATAGCAATAGGTGCAAATTATGCTGCATATCTTCAGCTAATAGGTGCCTTTGTATTCATGACACTTTCTGGATTGTTGCGAAGGCGAATTCAAACCTTTACAAGATATATTGCAATAATGACTTCCGTTATTTTAGTGTTGATTCAAGGGGCCTTTATATTTGGAAGTGGTTATGGTTTTCACTATCAGGTATTTCCACTGATTGTTGTTATTTTTCTTTTACTCGACTTTAATATCCCATATGAAAGAATCAGTATTTATGGTTTATCACTTTTAAGTATTATGGCATTTTATGCTATTGAGTTATCACCAATAGATCCAACTTTTGCTGACTATCTGGTTTTCGAGAAATATTATTATTCAATTTCATTGTTTATATCATTTATGGGACTGCTTATTGTACTTTATTATCTCTCAAAAGAAATATTTTCTGCAAGGGATCAACTGTACAGTATGGCAACTACAGATGTTTTAACCAATTTGTATAATAGAAGAACGTTCTTAAAAAGAGGGGAAGAATCTTTTAGAATCGCAGAAAGGGGAGGCAATCAATTTGCTGTCATTATTTATGATATTGATTCCTTTAAAACTGTCAACGATGAATACGGTCACCTGATAGGAGATGTTGTTCTTAAAAGCATGGCAAAGGTATCAAGAGAGACCATTAGAGAAACAGATCTCTTAGCCCGATATGGTGGTGAGGAGTTTGCAATATTACTACCTAATACAACACCAGAACAAGCTGCCGTTGTTGCTGAAAAACTTAGAAAAAAAATAGCAGAACATATTATCTCAATCAGTCCTTATAAAATAAATAGGAGCATTAGTTTGGGTGTGATGGGTTATCATTTTTCTATTACTTCTTTTGATGATTTAGTAGACAAAGCTGATAAAGCCATGTACAAATCAAAAACAACAGGTAAAAACCGTGTGACGGTTTATGATATGACAGATCCATTTTACAGAGAAAAGAGGCAAGTAAATGACATATAACATCAAACATTATGACTTATTAACCAAAGATGAATTGTATCAAATTATGAAACTTAGAAATGAAGTATTTGTTGTCGAGCAGACTTGTGTGTATCAAGATATTGATGGGAAAGATTTAGATGCCTACCATTTATGTTGTTATGATGAAGAGGAACTCGTTGGTTATTTGAGAATTTTAAACCCAGGTCAATCTTATAAAGAGATGTCGATCGGTCGCGTTTTAGTAAGAGAAAGCCATCGTGATAAAAAGGTTGGCAAATTGATCATGGTTGAAAGTATTGACTATATTAAAGAAGTTTTAAATGAAACGGTTGTGAGAATTTCAGCTCAAGCCTATTTACAAAAATTTTATTCTTCATTGGGATTTGAAACAGTCTCAGAAGAGTATCTAGAAGATGATATTCCGCATATTGAAATGTTACTGAATATGTAAGTTAAGTATTGAAAATGAAATTATAGTATGCTATATTAGTTTAAGATAAAAGTCTTTAAAGATGTGCGAGTCGCATCAAAGATTGAAAATGTCGTTAAGACTTTTGTTGTGCGCAAAAGTCTTTTTTGATTGCTTTAAAATGGTCCAGTGAGGCCAAAAGGAGGATACGATGGATAATAAACTAACATTTAAGAACCTTATTCTAGGTTTACAACATCTTGTAGCGATGTTTGGTGCAACAGTATTGGTACCAGCAATTACAGGATTCAACCCAGCAGTAGCACTTTTAGCAGCAGGTATTGGTACATTACTATTTCATTTTGTTACAAAAAGAAAAGTACCGGTATTTTTAGGATCATCGTTTTCGTTTATTGCAGTTATTTTAGCTGTTAAAGAAATGCACGGTGGAGATTTAGCTTATGCTCAAGGTGGTTTATTAGTTGCAGGTTTGGTATACGTCATTATTTCATTATTTATTGGAAAAGTTAAAGTTTCAACACTTCAAAAGATTTTACCTGCATATGTAATTGGACCAATGATCATCATCATCGGTTTAACACTCATACCAGTAGCATTCGATATGGCATCACTTAACTTCTTATTAGCAGGATTAACATTATTATATGTAGTATTAATTAATATCTTTGCAAAAGGTTTAGCAAAACAAATGTCAATTCTATTGGCAGTAATCATGGGATATGCAACAGCATTGATCATTGGCATGATTTCAGGTACACCACTTGTTGATTTCGCTCCAATAACAAATGCAAGTATGTTTGCAATTCCAGAGATGACACTTCCAAAGTTCAGTTTACCAGCAATCATAACAATCGTACCGGTTGTACTTGCAGTATTCATGGAACATATTGGAGATGTGACTACAAATGGTACAGTAGTTGGTAAGGATTTCTTAAAGGATCCTGGATTAAATAGAACACTTTTAGGTGATGGTTTGGCAACAATGTTTGCAGCACTTATCGGTGGACCGGCAAATACGACATATGGTGAGAACACAAGCGTTCTTGCAATTACTAAGAATTACGATCCAAGAAACTTAAGAATTGCAGCAGTATTTGCAATCCTATTAGCACTTGTTGGAAAGTTCGGAGCAGTACTTCAAACAATCCCAGTAGCAGTAATGGGTGGTATCTCATTCATGTTGTTCGGCATGATTGCTTGGATTGGTGTTAAGATGATCAAAGATAGTAAAGTGGAATTCAATATTCAGTCAACAATTGTTATGTTAACGATGTTGGTTATAGGTTTAGGAACAAGTTATTTAGCAACATACAAAGGTATTACAATTGGTGTTCCTGTAACAGAGACAGTTATGTTAACAGGTTTAAGTTTAGCTGCTATTGTAGGTGTGTTATTAAACTTAGTACTTAATATTGTATTTAAAACAGAATATGAAGAAGAAACGGTTTCAGAAAGAGAAGCTGTATAATAGTAAAACCGCAGCTAAGCTGCGGTTTTTTAATTTGAAGGCATAACCATTCTTAAGAACTTGTAGGCAATAAATCCTATGAGTTTTTTTATTGGGTTGATTCTAATATCAAAGTAATATGAACTTTTGTACCAGCCTTGACTTTGCCAGTGTTCATAATCTCTTTCTTTTGTGATTTGAGTAGTTGCTTTCCACATATTAAACCAAAGAACATCTTTTAAAGATGGTGATTTAGCTGGTTTGTTTAACATCTTATGATAATGAGTTGCTGATCTGATGATCTGTTTTTGAAGTTTCTCAGAAGTTTTAATGGTTTGACCAAATTGAGTAATTGCTAATGTTGAACAGTCATTGACACCAAACGCCTTTAAAACAGACTTTAAATACTTAGCACTGGTCTTGGCAGATGAACCCATCGTAGTGGAAACGGCCATACCTTTTTTAGTTTGAAATTCCGGCCGATGAAAAAGATATGTTATAGAATCAATAAAGTTCTTCATCGCACCCGATATGTTCATGGCATATACTGGGGAAGAAAAAATGATACCATCTGCTTCTAGAAGCTGAGTCTTAAAAACATAAGATTTATTGTATTGGAAACACTTGCTTTCATCCTTTATAAAACATTGGAAACATGACTTACAGTAATTCAGATCTGTATCAGACATATGAATATATTCAAATTCATAATCTCCTAATTCTGTTAATGTTTTTTCTATTAATTGTAGGACTTCATAAGTGGTTCCTTTTTTTATAGAACCGTTAACTAAAACTATTTTCATGCGATCACCTCAATTTTTATCATAACATATAAATAATATTATATAAATCATTCGTATATGGTAATATTATAGAGGGGGACTATTTATGACAACAATGGATATAATAAAAAACCGTGTGAGTATCAGGAAATTTAATGAGAATCCAATAACAGAAGAGGTACTGAACTCGATTATAGAATCTGCTATAAAAGCACCTACGGCAGGCAATATGGTACCTTATACCATTTTAAAAGTGAAAAATAAAGAAACTCTAGAAAAACTCAGTATTTCTTGCGATCATCAGCCGTTCATCAAAGATGCAGATACTGCACTTATCTTTTTAGTGGATATTTATAAGTGGCATCACTATCTTCTGCAAAATGATGTCAAAGAATATGCTGAGAAAACAAGTAGACAATACGATGGACCAACACTTGCAGATGCGATACTTGGTATCAATGATGCACTGATTGCTTCTGAAAATGCCGTACTTGCAGCAGAACACCATGGTGTTGGCAGTTGTTATATTGGTGATATCATGGAGAACTTTGAGTATCATAAAGAGTTATTTGATTTGCCGGAATATGTTTTTCCAGCGGCCATGTTGGTACTTGGAAATTATGATCACCGACCAACACCGAGATATCGTTTTGATACAAAATATGTGGTGTTTGATGAAACTTATAAAAAACTATCTGAAGATGAATTAGAAGATATGTATCAGGAAAAAACAAAACTCTATAATCCAAATGTTTCTGAAGATATAAAAAATTATGCACAACAATTCTACAATAGGAAAATGGGTGCAGATTTCTTTGTTGAGATGAACCGCTCGTTAAAAGAAATACTAAAAATGTTTGAAAGACCTTAGGGTCTTTTTCTTTTGTAAAAAAAAGTTAAATGTTATACTAGAAACAGGAGGCCTTATGAGACTATTACATACAGGCGACTGGCATCTAGGGAAACAATTAGAAGGTGTGAGTCGTATAGAAGAACAAGAAAAATTCTTAGAAGATTTTAAATTAATAATAGAAGAAGAACGTATTGATGTGGTGATGATTGCAGGAGATGTATACGACACCTTTAATCCATCTTCCAAAGCAGAAACACTATTTTATCAGACTTTAAAAGATATCAGTGATCATGGTAAACGGTTGATTGTTGTGATACCTGGAAATCATGATAACCCAAATCGTTTGGTAGCGGCAAGTCCGTTAGCAAGAGAACATGGTATCATCATGGTGGATAGTCTAAACAGAGTATTGGAAACCGGTACTTATGGGCAACATCAACTGATACAATCGGGACCTGGATTTATAGAAATTGAAGTAAATAATGAAAAAGCAGTGATTTTAACAGTGCCATATCCAAGTGAAAAACGACTGGAAGAGGCCTATTTAGAAGTTGGTTTAGAAGAAATAGAACAACTTGAGAAGTACAATGATAAAATTAGACAATTATTTGAAACACTTAAAGTTCATTTTAGAGAAGATACCATTAATGTGATTATGTCACATCTATTTGCCATGGGTGCTGAAGAAACCGGTTCTGAGAGAAGTATTCAACTCGGAGGCAGTTACATCATAGACAGTTCATGTTTTCCAAAAGAAGCAGATTATATCGCTTTAGGACATATTCATAAACCGATGGTGCTTCCCAATACCAATAAACGTATTCGTTATTCAGGTTCACCACTACAATACAATAAAAAGGAAAGGCATTACCAAAAAGGATGTTATATTGTTGAGGCGACAGTGGGAGATGTTGACGTAACATTTACACCGTTTAAAGTCTATAAACCGATAGAGGTTTGGAAAGCTGATTCCATAGAACATGCGATTTCACTTTGTGAAACACATCAAAGTGAAGAGAGTTATGTTTATTTAGAAATACAAACAGAAAGATACATACAAGAACATGAAATCAAATCGATGAAACGACTAAAAAAAGATATTTTAGAAATCACACCGATTATAGATCTGAAAGACCAAGATGTTCTACAAACCAATATAACGGAAGAACCGATTGAAGACATATTCAAAAAATATTATCTTAGAGAAAGACAAACAGAACCGACGAAAGAGATTACATCACTTCTTCTAGAAATTTTAGGAGGTTCAGATGAAACCGATTAAATTGAGTTTAAAGGGATTAAATAGTTTTAATGAAGAACAAGTCATTGACTTTGATGCACTCACAAAGCATGGCCTATTTGGTGTGTTTGGACCTACTGGTAGTGGCAAGTCTTCCATATTAGATGGTATGACTTTAGCACTTTACGGCAAAACATCCAGAGACAGTTCCAATTTCATCAATACGCAATGTGATCGTATGCAAGTAGGATTTGAGTTCAGTATCAACGAGAAAACGTATCATGTGGTTAGAACCTATAAAAGAACACCACAAGGTAAAATAAATGCCACAAAACCAACTCGAATAGAAGAAGTTAGAGATGATGAACGTTTACTTTTAGAAGATCAAACCAAAGAAGTGGACAAGAAATGTTTTGAAATCATCGGACTGAAATTCGAAGATTTTATCAGAACCGTTGTTTTACCACAAGGAAAATTCAGTGAATTTATTCAACTGAAAGGCAAAGAGAGAAGAGAGATGTTGGAACGTTTATTTTCTCTGAGTCGGTATGGTGACGATCTAACTAGAAAACTTCATAGTGCGATTCGAAAAGAAAAAGACAAAGATCAAGTTTTGACGGGTGAGTTAAAAGGATTTGAAGATATTTCTTATGAAAAATTAGAAATACTAGAACAGACGAACAATGAAACCAAAGCATTATATGAGAGCAGTGTAAAAGAAACAAAGCTGGCTCAAAAAACCTATGATGAAGGCCTTAAAATATATGAACTTATTTTAAAATTAAAGGACAATGAAACACAGTTAACAGACCTTCTAAAAATAGCAGATGACATGACAGCACTTCAAGAGTCGTGTGATTTAGGTCGTAAAATACTCACAATACTACCGTATTACAATCATTATGTGGAGAGTCAAAGCACACTCGAAACGCAGTTAAATCAACTCAATGTATCAAAAGACCTTTATACTCTTTCAACTGAAAAACTTAAAAAAGAAGACGATGCCTTTAAGGCAATTGAAACAGAGTACAATGACTTTATGAAACCTTATCAGATCAATCATTTGAAGTTAGTAGAAGGGTTGAAATTATTCAATGCCAATGAGCAATCAAAACAAAACCATCAAGAACACCAAGAAAAACTGGACAACAAGTTATTAAAGAAACACGCTTTGGATGATTCGATAAGAAAAGAAAAAGAAGAAGAAGCAGTTTTACGAACTAAACTTGTCGAATTGAATGAGAATTACAAAACCCTTCATGTGGATTCTGAAGTACAGCAATCTGTCGATTTAGGGTATGAACAGGAAAAAGAATTAAAAAGAATTACACATAAACTTGAAGAAGTTAAGATGAGTTCTAAAACCTCTCAAGAAAAAGTGACAAAGAAATCAAATGATATTAACACTTTAAAAGAGAAGTTGACTCATTCAACAGAAGTACTTGACTCAGTTGATATCATCACTCAAGAGATGTATTTGGAACAAATGAATGCGTTGCAAAGAAAACAAACAACATATCAGAGCCATTTGGAGGATCAGAAAAATATCACTGTTCGTTTAGACCAGGCAGCAGAAAAGTTGACGGTATTACTAACGGAAAAAGAAGGATTATTGCCATCTTTCGAAGCTTATCAAATAGAAAAAGAAAAATCATGGATTAACAAATTACAGCATAAACTCGTAGAGGGAGAGCCTTGTCTTGTTTGTGGGAGTGAGGTACATGATATTTCTGATACTCAAACTAGCTTTGTAGAAGATTCTGACTTGGAAAAAACAATGAATGATCTCATTATTAATGAAACCATTTTGATACAAGCCATATCGGATTTAAAGAGTGAAAAGAAAACAAAAGAGATGGTTATAAAAGAGACAGAACTTGACCATCAACAGGTTATGACAACATTAAAAGAAACCTACGAGCAACATGAACAGCTGACAAAAGAAATCAATCAGTTATCAGAAGTGATGAAACATGAACATCAGCTCCTTGAGGTAGAACAACTACAATTAACACAACACAATAAAGAAAATGAACGATTAACAGCAGAAGCAGATGTTCTCAAACCCTCTTTAAATGAGTTGTATAAAACATGTAAAACAGATAACTTTATTGAATTACGAGACTCTCTGTATGAAAACCAAAAAAAGGCTAAAGATATTTCTATTGAAATAGAGCAGACTCAAAAAAATATAGAAGAAAACCGTTTGGATCTGAGTAATTCTCAAACTTTGGTGGAACAATTAACTTTGGAAACCAAATTGTTAGATCAAGAAATGTCTCAGCTTAAACAGCAGATTGACTCAAACGAGAATAAACTCACAAATGATTTTGAGAATAGACGTGATATAGATCAAATGTTGAATGAGTTGATTAAAACACATGAGTCATTGGAGGAACGTTATCAGACACAATCTGAACAATTGTCAAAACAGAAATTAGAGACCGAAGGGCATAAGGATGCTGTTTCAAAATACGAGACTTTATCAAATGCTTCAAAGGTTCAGTGTGATAAGAATTCAGAAAGTTATTTACAGATACGTAAGAAATATGAGGTGGAAGAGTCTGAAATTCAAGCCTCACAGTGGACAGAAGAATTACTGACAACTCAATTGAAGGTGATTGAAACATACCACCTTGATAAGAAATCTTTAGAAGTATTGGTTGAAGATTTGAAGAAACAATTGAATCATCAAGAAATAAAAAAAGAAAAGCTTCAAGAGATGAAAGAGCATCTAACACTTTGTAAATCAGAAGAACAGACGATACATAAGACATTGATTACTTTGGAAAAAGACATTCAATCACTTAAAGAGCAACTTATTCAGTTAAAAACACTTCTTGATCAGAAAAAAGATCTGGAACATAAATTAAGCCTTTTAGCCGATTTGGATTACTTATTCAGAGGGAAGAAGTTTGTAGAATATGTTGCTTCGTATCAACTGAGATACATCTCTGTTGAAGCTTCTAAAAGGCTCTATGACATTACTTCAGGAAAGTATGGATTAGAAGTAGATGAGCAGGGCAAATTCTTAATAAGAGACTTCGGACATGGTGGTATGACTAGAGATATGACGACGTTATCAGGTGGAGAATCTTTCTTGGTTTCTCTGTCGCTTGCGTTATCGTTATCATCTCAGATACAGCTAAAAGGTTCAGCACCACTGGAGTTGTTCTTCTTGGATGAAGGTTTTGGTACGTTAGATGAAAGGTTCTTAGAAATCGTGATGTCGTCACTTGAACAGATACACCACAAAGATTTGTCAATTGGATTGATATCACATGTGGAAAGCATAAAAAATCGTGTACCCGTTAAATTAAATGTCTTACCAAGTATTGCGGGTGAGCGCGGCAGTAGAGTGAAAGTAGAGCAAACCTAATGGATATTTTAAGTAAACGACCACTTATAATTGAACCTTTTAAATTATTTGGTGCAGCACATCTGCTGACGATTCTCGTTATGGTGATGATGGGTGTTCTCTGTCTTTATGCTTCAAAAAAGTCAGAGAAATTCAGTCGTTTCTTTAAATATTTTTTGATCATCAACTTGATTGTAATGGACATATCCTACAGATTGTGGTCAGGCTTTTATGAAACTCATGATTATATAGGTATGTTTTCAATTCATATATCCAGTGTTTCGGTGATTCTGGCGATTTTTACATTGTATAGATTCAATCAAAAAATGTTTGATGTGTTATTTTACTGGGGACTCCTATTAGTACCTCAAGCAATCATCACCCCTGGTATCTATAGATATGGATTTCCGCACTTAAGATTCTTTCATATCTTATGGATTCATTTTCTTGTGATCTATACGGTTTTTTATTTATTGTTGATTCAAAAAAGAAAACTGAGTCCATTTAATCTTAAACGGGTCTTAATTATTACACATCTGTATGGTATCGCAATCTTTATAATCAACAGAGTATTTGATACGAACTATATGTTCATTGGAAAAAAAGCATCGGTACCATCATTAATTCAGTATTTAGGTCCGTGGCCCTATTATATATTGGCCCTAGATGTTATATTAATCATACTGTTTATAGCGATAAACAAAGTATATAAGAGATTAGAAAGGATATAAAATGGGTGCATTTGATAATATAAAAAATAGACGATCGGTTAGAACATTTTTAAATATTCCTTTTAGACAAGAAACAGAAGATTACATCAATGGGTATTTAGAAAACTTGAAAACAGAAACAGGACCATATTCTCATACCCTTAATATCTCAATGGTAGACATTGAAGAAGGGAAAAAAGTAGGGACTTACGGTATTATAAAAAATCCGCAGAAATACATAGCTGCAACGGTTGAAAACACCATTGAAGGACTATTGGATTTCGGTTACCTCTTTGAAAAGATGATACTTGATTTTAACACACAAAAGATAGGCACTTGCTGGATGGCAGGGACTTTTAAACGCACTGATTTTTCTCATGTGACTTTTAGAGGTAATGATATTATGCCTGCAGTTACACCAATTGGATACTTTGAAAATAGACGATTCTTTGAAAATCTTATGAGAAAAGCAGCAAAGGCAGATATGAGAGTACCATATGAAACTTTATTTTTCAGTGAAAACTTTGAAACACCTATGGTAGAACATCGAGCATTGGAAGCGGTTCGATTAGGACCTTCAGCATCCAATAAACAACCCTGGAGAGTATTGGTTAAAGATGACAGCTATCATTTGTATTTAGAAGAAAACGTTAAGTATAACAATTCATTGTCCTTTAAACTACAATATCTTGATATGGGGATAGCGATGTATCATTTAGAAGTGGCTCTAAAAGAGATGGAGATAGAAAAAGAGTGGATCAAAGACAATCCCAATGTTTCTGTGCCAAATGGAAACTATATATATGTTATATCTTATAAATAAGGCTAAGCCTTATTTTTTTACTAAAAAATTAAATATTTACTAAAATGTTGCTTGTCAAATCTGGTTCCTAATGCTATTCTTAAAATGATAGTATAACTATCACTTTATAAAAAGGGGAGAATAATATGAAGAAAAGCCGTATGTACACCTATGGATTAGGAGCACTAGGAAACAACATTATTTATGCATTCGTTTCAACGTACTTATTAAAATTTTATGTCGATTCATTTGGTTTAGCTGCAGCATCTGTAGCAGGAGTCTTTCTGGTCTCAAGAATATGGGATGCTTTTAATGATCCGATTATGGGGATTATCGTAGACAATACAAGAACGAAACATGGTAGGTTTAGACCCTATTTATTATTTGTACCAGCAATAATGGGTATCACAACGGTTTTATGTTTTAGTGCACCAGACTTAAGTCCGGCACTTAAACTCGTTTATGCTTATATAACCTATATTCTTTGGGGAATGAGTTTCACAGCAATGGATATTCCATATTGGTCTATGTCTGCTGTATTAACACAAAACCCTGAAGATCGAGCACGAGTGACTATGATTGCTAGAACATTTGCATCAGTTGGTTTTCTAGTGGTTAATCTTCTGACATTACCTCTTGTAGATATATTGGGCAGTTGGGCAGCGGTAGCGGTGTTATTTGGTATCTCATGTGTGATCTTTACCTTGATAACATTCTTCTTCTCAAAAGAAGAAGTGACTTATGAAAGAAAAGAAAGACAAACAATTAAAAAGGTTCTCGTATTAATAAAAGCCAACAAACAACTACGAGTTTTATTATATTCAATGTTATTGATTGAAACTGTCAATGTATTTAAGTTTTCATTTACACTGTTTTATTTGGAGTATACCTTAAAGATTAAAGAGATGATTCCAATTATGTTAGGATTGTATCTTATCTTTACGGTAATCGGATCGATTCTATCACCGGCAATCTCTAGAAAAATCGGTAAGAAAAACACGGTTATTGCAGGAGCGATTATTGTATCCGTAACAGGAATAGGGATGTATTTTAGTGGTTATGTGAATATCACCTATATTTTTGTATGGAACAGTATTCAAGCGCTTGGTTATGGTGCGATGATGATTGCGCAAAATACTATGGTTATGGACTGTGTGGAATACGGAGAATATAAAACCGGTATTCGAGCAGAAGGGATGGTTTTTTCAACCAATATATTTAAAACAAAAGTAGCGTCAGCTATTGGTGGTGTGATCGGTGCTTTAGGACTTGAATGGATTCATTATGTGAGTAATGTAGAACAGAGTCTTAGAACCATGAACGGCATGCATTCGATGTTTACCATCGTACCAGGGGTGTTGTCACTCTTATCCATTATTCCAATTCTGTTCTATACCTTAACAGAAGAACGTTATGCTGAAATCTTAAATGAGCTTAAGAAGACGAGTTAGAGGTGTTTATGAATTACTGGGAAAATCCAAGTATTATAAAAGAAAATAAAGAAGATGGTCATATAATGGCCATGCCTTATGATAGCGTAGAAGCGTTAACGCATGACTGCAGCAACAAATTTTTATTAAACGGCAAGTGGCAGTTTAAATACAAGATGGGAAATGATGAGTATCCAGAGAGTTGGGATACTCTTGATGTACCGAGTTTGTGGCAGCTAAAGGGGTATGGTAAACCCTATTATTTGGCCTTTGACTATCCACCAGCGATTAATAAAAAGAAAAAACTGATACCAAAGATCGATCATGACATGCAGGAGTATGGTCTTTACCAAAGAACATTTACTGTAGATTCCAATTGGTTAAAGGAAAGAATCTATTTGCATTTCGAAGGTGTTAAATCAGCTTTCTTTGTCTATATTAATGATCAAAAAGTCGGTTACTCACAAGGCTCTATGACACCAGCAGAATTTAGAATAGACGAGTACCTAGTTGAAAAAAACAATACCATTAGGGTAGAAGTGTTTAGATATTGTGATGGGACTTATCTAGAAGACCAGGATATGTGGTTTTTAAGTGGTATCTTCAGAGATGTCTATATTTATAAAGAAAAACAACTTTGTTTAAGAGATTTCTATATCACTTCAAAATTTGATGAGTTATATAAAGATGCCGTATTATCAGTTGATTATACACTCTTAAACGATACAAAAGAAGGTTATGATATAGAGTTACAACTTCTAGATCAAGATCAGTTGATATTAAGTCATCATTTTGAAAATGATGTACTGAAGAATTCTTATAACATTGCAGTTAAAAAACCAAAACACTGGTCGTCTGAAATACCGAATCTGTATCAAATTAATATGGTACTCAGACAAAACAATACCATTCAATCGGTTAAATCCATCTCATTTGGATTTAGAGACATTGAACTTAAAGATACTCAGATTCTTGTTAATGGCCAACCAATTTTATTAAAAGGTGTCAACCGTCATGACTTTGATCCAGAACACGGTTGGACAGTACCTGAGTATAGATATGAACAAGACTTTAAAATTATGAAAGCGAATAATATCAATGCCATAAGATGTAGTCATTATCCCAATGATTTAAGATTTTATGAATATTGTAATCGGTACGGCTTCTATGTGATGGACGAAGCCGATGTGGAAACTCATGGCGTCAGACGGAAAAATGTACCAGGAGACAATCCAATATGGACTGAGGCTGTTGTCGACCGTATGGAACGTATGGTTTTAAGAGATCGAAACTTCAGTTGCATCTTTATGTGGTCTTTAGGCAATGAAGCCGGTTATGGTAGCAATTTTAATAAGATGAAAGAAGCTGCACTGAAACTGGATCAAACCAGAGCGTTTCATTATGAAGGAGACTACGACCAATCGGTGAGTGACGTCTTATCAAGAATGTATCCATCACCACAGTTTCTAGAACGACTGGGTAAAAAAGAAACCATCAAAATCAATCCTATGACCAATCTTATGAATCAATTGGTCGCAGATGATAAAGCTTTAAAGAGTGAGTGGTACCGGGACAAACCAATTATAGTCTGTGAATATGCCCATGCCATGCAAAATAGTTTAGGCAATTTCAAAGAGTACATGGACGTGTTTGATTCATACAAAAATATGGCTGGTGGCTTTATTTGGGATTTTGTAGATCAATCGCTGAAAGTAGAAAAAGATGGACAGGTCCAGTATCTGTACGGAGGTGATTTTGAAGAAGAAATAAGTCATCGTTACTTCTGTGCCAATGGGATTGTCAACTCAGAAAGAGAACCTCAACCATCTATGGTAGAAGTTAAAAAAGGTTACCAGGAAATAGAGGTAAAATTAATCAATGATAGTTATAGGATCTACAACAAACACAGTTTTAAAAATCTTAATCAATTTAATGGTGTTGTAAAACTATTAGAAAACGGTTTGGTCGTAGAAGAAAATGATTTAGAGCTTAACATTGAGCCCAAAGCCTTTAAAGACTTTATGTATCATTCAATATATGATCGTCAAACCGATAAAAGTTATATATTAGAATTTTCATTTGAATTAAAAGCAGATGAGTACTGGGGTGGAAAAGGTTTAGAAATGGCCTTCGAACAGTTTGTTTTACAGCCGTATACACTTTCAGAAAACACTAAATCAGCTAGTGCTTATACAAGTACAAAAGAGTTTGTTGAGATTCATGGAATCGGTAAAATAGATTTAAAAACAGGGGATCTCGATTACGATGGACTCGGATTACTTAAATTCAATTTCTGGCGGGCTAAAACAGACAATGATAGAGGTTATTCTAATTTCAGTCATAAACTTAATTTCTTAGTAGACAGAAAATGGGAAAAAGCAAGTGCAAGTTATAAACTTTCAGACTATAATATAATAGAAAGTCATACAGGACTTAGAATTCAAACCAAACAAAAGGTTAGTGGATTTAAAGAGTTTGTTTATAGAACCTATGTATTTTCAAAAGAAACTGTAGAAGTTGAAGTATCGGGCGTTCCAACTAGAGAGTTAGACCGTTTTGGTGTGACGATAACAATACCAAAATCACTGAGTGAGTTTAAATGGTTCGGTAGAGGACCAGAAGAAAACTATTGTGACCGTAAGTGGGGCTCTAAACTTGGGATTCATCAGAGAAATATTGATTCTTATGTTCATAACTATATGAGACCACAGGAAAATAGTAACCGCTCTGATATACATTGGTTTAAATTAGGAAAATCATATACCATTGAGGATTTATCTGGTGAGGGCTTATCTATTAGTGCTTATCCTTATAGTCAAAAACACCTTGATGAAGCCGAACATATACATGATCTAAAGATAGAGGATGTGATTACTCTAAATATAGATCATAAACAAAAAGGTGTGGGTGGTGATCAACCGGGTGTTGCAGCACTTCATGAACCTTACAAACTTTTGAAATCTAAACCGTACCATTACAAATTTAAGATTAAAAAGGAAAAACATGACTAAAAGAGAACTAACTAAAGAAAAACGTATGAACCTTGTGATCGAATCAGCTATGGAAACCTTCGAAGAAAAGGGCATTGAACCATGTAAGATGACTGATATAGCAGATCATGCAGGGATTGGTGTGGCATCCTTATACAGGTATTTTAAAACAAAATCCGATATAGCCATTGAAGTTGGTATCTTATATTGGGATACGGTACGTGAAAAAGCACTTCAAGCGATTGATACTCAAAAAAATGGGTTAGAGAATATTGAAAATATGCTTTTAATATACTTGGAATCTACAAAAGAATCAGAAGTATTCTTTAAGTTTGTTGAGCAGTTTGATTACTTTGTCACAAAACTTGAAAAGAAACCAATGAAGATGAACGACTATGAAGAAGCTGTTGTAAAGGTTATGCCAATTTATGAGGAATATATCATCAGAGGTCAAAAGGATCATTCCATTCGTTTGGATATGGATATTGAAACAACACTTTCGATGATGAATCATACCTTGATGGCATTAAAACAAAAACATTACAGCCGTGGTATTATCATCACTACAGACTCCAAAGAAGCACAAGAAAAAGAGTTGAGGTTGTTGATTGATATATTCCTCGGTTATTTAAGACATTAAAGATTAGAACAACGTCATACGGATCCTTAGGTTCATTGACAGTTGTTCTTTTTTTCGATAAAATGTTTATAGGTTTAAAAACTTAAACCTATAAACGGAGGTGTGTATGAATAAAGAAAATATTACAGAAGAAGATATTCAAAAGACCTTGGAAAAATTCAAACAGATGGCACCTGTATTTTCTGTATTATCAGATGAAAACAGACAACTCATTATCACAGAACTGGGTCGATGTGACAAATTAAATGTAACGGAAATAAGTGACTTGGTGCCCTTATCAAGACCAGCCATTTCACATCATTTAAAGAATTTAAGGTTAGCAGGTATCGTTGATTCCAAGAAACAAGGGACTGAGAATTATTACTTTCTAACCATCAAATCCACAATAGAAGATATAAAAAACTTGATAGATTTAATTGAAAAATCTTGTCATTTAAAATAAGGAGGGGCAAATGGTATCTGAACTGATAACTAAACAACAAGCCTATTTCCATGAAGGACATACAAAATCGTTAAGCTTTAGAATGGGTCAATTACAGAAATTAAGAGACGGTATAAAAAAATACGAATCAGAAATTATGGATGCTTTGTATCGGGATCTAAGAAAACCAGGATTTGAAGCATATACCAGTGAAATTGGGTTTATATTAGAATCAATTTCATACACTCTGAAACATATGAAACAGTGGATGAAACCCAAAAAAAGACAAATGCCACTACATCAAATAGGATCAAAAGGTATGCTGACGTATGAACCTTATGGTACTGTTCTGATAATAGGTCCCTTTAATTATCCATTCCAATTACTGATAGAGCCAATGATTGGTGCAATTGCATCTGGCAATACCGTGATTTTGAAACCATCGAGTGATACATCACATACAGAATCGATTACTGTTAAGTTGATTAAAGAAGTCTTTGACAACAGATACATTGATATTGTTACAGGTGGTAGAGAAATTACTTCAGAACTGATTCATAGTGACTTTGACTATATATTTTTCACTGGCAGTGTAGCGGTTGGAAAAATAGTTATGGCAGCAGCAGCGGAACATTTAACACCTGTCACTTTAGAACTGGGTGGTAAAAGTCCGACGATAGTTGATGAGAAAGCTCATGTGGATCTGGCAGCAAAAAGAGTTGCCTGGGGGAAGTTTCTAAATGCAGGACAAACCTGTATTGCTCCAGATTATGTTTATGTTCATGAAAAAATAGCAGATCAATTCAAATTGGCTCTAAAAAAACATATAGAAGCCTTTTATGGTAACACAGTTATTGATAGTCCTGACTATGGTCGTATTGTATCAAAAAAACACTTTGATCGATTAAAAATACTTTTGGATGAAAACAAAATATTTTCTGGTGGTCAAACAGATGATGAGTCACTCTTCATTGAACCGACAATACTAGAACATGTGACGTGGGATGATAAGGTTATGGCAGATGAAATATTTGGACCCATCCTTCCGATTATGACTTATAATGATTTAGATCTGGTGATAGATGAAATTAATAGTCGTGCAAAACCACTGGCACTATATTTATTTACTCAAAACAAAAAAGTTGAACGGGATGTGTTAAGAAGAACATCTTCTGGTGGAGTCGCTGTAAATGATACCATCACACATATTATCTCACCACACTTACCATTTGGTGGAGTAGGACACTCAGGTATGGGTGCTTATCATGGCAAGTATAGTTTTTATACTTTTTCTCATCAGAAAAGTGTGGTCAAAAAAACCAATGCTTTTGATTTGAAGTTAGTTTATCCACCGTATAAGAATAAACTTAAGTTTGTAAAGAAAATTATGAAATAGAGGTGAAAATGACTATATTTGATCGATTAATTGAACATCCCATTATAGGTGCTATAAACACCGATACCATCATACAAGAATCACCTTGTGAAGTCTTTTTTATTCTCGGAGGTGAACTGAGTGAACTCGGTGATAAAATAGCAGAATTAAAAGCCGAAAAAAAATTGGTGTTTGTCCATATGGATTTGATTCAAGGTATCAAGTCTGATGTCGCTGGATTGAAATATATAAAACAAGTCTTTAATCCTACTGGTATTATTACAACACATAGTCGTTTGATATCTGAAGCTAAATCACTTGGATTGTTCGCCATTCTCAGATTGTTTTTATTAGATAGCAAAAATTTGAAATCGGGTATTAGATTGGTGGAAAAATGTAATCCTGACGCAGTAGAAGTTCTGCCAGGGGCATTACATAAAGCAACAAAATTGATTATAGAAGAAACCAGAACACCTGTTATTTCAGGTGGGTTGATTATGGATAAAGAAGATGTTATCAATAGTTTGAAGGTTGGCGCAATAGGCGTTTCAACAAGCAATGTATCACTTTGGTCTATTTAGGGGGAAGCTATGAGTAAAAAGTATGTATTGTCATTTGATCAGGGGACAACAAGTTCAAGAGCAATTATATTTGATCATCAAGGTCAAATTGTAGAAGTCGCACAAAAAGAATTTACACAAATTTATCCTAAGCCAGGTTGGGTAGAACATGATCCGATGGCTATTTGGGGATCACAATCTGGTGTGGCAAGAGAAGTATTGGAAACAGCAGGGGTTAGACCTGATGAAATAGCAGCGATCGGCATTACCAATCAAAGAGAAACAACGGTGGTATGGGACAAAGAGACAGGCAAACCTATTTATAATGCCATTGTATGGCAGTGCAGGCGAACGGCAGAAATTGTAGATGATCTTAAAAAAGCTGGTTTAGAAGACTATGTAAAAGAAACAACAGGTCTTGTTTTGGATGCTTATTTTTCTGGTACTAAAGTCAAATGGATATTAGACAATGTAGAAGGTGCTAGAGAAAAAGCAGATAAAGGAGAACTTTTATTTGGAACCATAGATACTTGGGTTATTTGGAACTTGACCAGAGGTAAAATACATGTGACAGATTACACCAATGCCTCACGTACAATGATGTTTAATATCAAAACACTTCAGTGGGATGACAAAATGTTACAAGTTTTAGGCATTCCAAAATCGATGTTACCAGAGGTTAAACCTTCAAGTTGTATTTATGGTACCACTGATGAAAATACATTCGGAGGCGCAAGAATTCCTATAGCAGGTATCGCAGGAGACCAACAAGCTGCATTATTTGGACAAACTTGTTTTGAAGCAGGCGATGTAAAAAATACATACGGCACTGGTTGTTTTATGCTTATGAATACAGGTGAAAAGATAATTCATTCAAAAAATGGGTTGTTAACAACGATTGCTTGGGGATTAAATGGTAAAGTGACTTATGCACTCGAAGGGTCCATATTTATTGGCGGTGCAAGCATTCAGTGGTTAAGAGATGAAATGCGTTTGATTACAGATGCAGATGATAGTGAGTATTTTGCCAATAAAGTAGAGGATACCAATGGCGTGTATATGGTACCGGCTTTTGCAGGTCTAGGAGCACCGTATTGGGATATGTATGCTAGAGGAACCATTGTTGGATTAACAAGAGGTGCAAATAAAAATCATTTAATTCGAGCAACACTTGAATCCATCGCTTATCAATCTAGAGATGTTATGGAAGCCATGACCTCAGATGCAGAGATGCCTTTGAATACCATCAGGGTAGATGGTGGTGCGGTTGTTAATAATTTCTTGATGCAGTTCCAATCTGATATTATAGGAAAACAAGTCATCAGACCAAAAGTAACAGAAACAACAGCACTAGGTGCAGCGTATTTGGCTGGCTTAGCCGTTGAATTTTGGTCATCACTTGAAGATATTAAATCAAATGATGAAGTGGGTAGGGTGTTTGATCCAGTTATGATAGAAGAAGAAAAAGAGAAACGATATAAAAAATGGCATAAAGCTGTTAAAAGAGCTATGGCCTGGGAAGAAGAATAGAAAAAGAGCTGTGACGATGTCACAGCTCTTTTTCTGGATTGTAATAATTTTGGTTGTATTAATATAGTGTTATATTAAGTAAAGACTTAATATTAGTGGGCTTATAATAATGCGTCGCCTTCTTCCCAATCAATTGGGCAAAGACCACCAGTTTTAAGAGCTTGTAATACTCTTAATGTTTCATCTACAGATCTACCAACATTCAAGTCATGAACAACAGAGTACTGTAATACACCATCAGGATTGATGATGAATAATCCTCTTAAAGCAATACCGGCTTCTTCAATAAGAATGCCGTAGTCTTCAGAGACTTTCTTAGTCATATCAGATGCTAATGGGAAATTGATAGGGCCTAAATCTCCATTGATCCAAGCTTTATGAGAATGCTCAGAATCAACACTCACACCAACAACTTCAGCACCAAGTGCTTTAAACTTCTCGATGTGTTTTGAATAGCCTGTAATTTCTGTAGGGCATACAAATGTAAAATCTAGTGGATAGAAAAATAATACCAGCCATTTACCTTTGTAATCTTCTAACTTAACTTCTACGAAATCTTTTCCATCACCTGTTACTGCATTTAGTTTAAAATCGGGTGCAGATTTTCCTACTAATCTTGTCATATATTTTACCTCCGTAATTGTTTTATTTGTTTTACAAGACCATTATAGTACACAATGATTATTAAATCAATACCAAAATTGTAATTATTACAATTTTCTTTTTTTAAAAAAAATAATCCCTAAGGATTATTAGTTTTATCACTATACATATGTTCATCAGCTATATTATATAAAACATCCAGATTTCCGCCATCTGCTGGAAACATTGATGTACCAACAGATATAGAAATAGATAATTCAGGATCTTCCATTATACGATAGTTTTTAATTGTCTCTTTAAATCGTAATGAGATGGAATCCAACAATGCTTTATCGGATATATTCTCAAGGATGATAACAAATTCATCGCCACCAATTCTAAATATTTCCTGACCTTCTCTAAGTTCTTGTTTCATTTTGGTAGAAAACCTTATTAGGATTTCATCACCGGTTTTATGACCATGAGTATCGTTTACTAATTTGAAATGATCAATGTCTATTACGACAATCCCGATATTATACTGATTGATTTTTGCAATCTTAAATAGACTATCAGAATACTTGTATAAATAGTGTCGATTATATAATCCGGTTAAGGAATCATGATTGGCATTGTGTTTATCAAATGCTGTATCTATATAGAGAGTATATATCTTAAATCCTATCAAAACAGAGAATACAATAACTGAAAATGGTATTAAAGTAAACCAGAAGGTTCCTTGACTCCATCCTTCAGAAGGTTGGACGTATATATCCCAAGAGAAAAAATCATTTGAGAGGTTGAATTTCAAATCTCTACTGTCGTTGCTATAGTTTTGAGCATAAACAACATCCGTTTCGCTGTTTATTTTTAAGTGAATATCAAATTGCTCTTCCAAATCACCTAGAAATTCATAAAATTGATCCCCATCAAAAACAATACTGATTTGACCAAAATATACTTCGTCTCGGATCAGTGGCAGTCTTATGATAAAACCTATACCGCCTTGTACCAATTGAACAGGTCCCTGCATGATACTGATACCATCATATTTTACTTTGAGAATCATATCTCTTTGACTCTCAATTTTACTTAAATCAACTCCGATGGCTTCACGATTGGTATCCGGAGGATAATTCCAAATAATTGTTGTATCTTCAATAATACCAACATTTCTAATAAAAGTATTACTATCTTTAAATAATAGTTCTAGATACTTATAAACATTTTCTTCATTGAAATCATCAGTAGTTTCAACATAGACATAGAAACCTTTGAGCATATTGAAGTTAGTGTTAATCACATTATCAATGTAATTCTCAATAATAATAAAGTCTTCAGATATATTATTTTTCTTCTGAGTAAAAAAGACATTGTAAAGCAAGAGTTCTGCTAAAAACAGAATGACTAATAAAACACAAGTTGTTAATATTGCTAAAATCAGACCTTTTTTCTTACTTGTTTTAACCATTGATTAACCTTTCTCTATATTTTATATATACCAACTTATGAAAACCTTAATCTAAAACGATAATATTGTTTTGTTTAGGGTATAAATAAAAAAAAAATTAAAAGGGGAAAGTTATGAGTGGATTTAACAACGATGACTATTTAAAAATTCAAGTCGAAAAACAGGTGGAAAATACTTTGAAAACTCACAGTTTTCAAGGCCTTCCAGCGATTGATATTAAGTCTGATATTGATTTGCTTAATAAAGATATTATATCTTTGCAAGAGATGGTTAAAAATAAAGTCATTTCCTATGAGGATATTGTAATCTTCTATTTGAATCGGATAAAAACATTCGAAGGTTACAATAGTGTGTTGGAAATCAATGATTTTGCACTTGATGAAGTCAAAGAGAAATATTATGATGATACTCATGATGCGATGTACGGGATACCTGTTTTGATCAAAGGGAATATCGGTACCAAAAGGATGCATACTACAGCGGGAGCTGCCGCTTTAAAGACATTTAGATGTGATGATGATGCTGATATTATAAAAAAACTAAAAGCAAGAGGAGCCATAATTTTAGGTAAAACCAATTTGTCTGAGTGGGCAAACTTCATGTCAACAGAAAGTTCAAATGGTTACTCAGCTTTAGGCGGACAAACATTGAACCCATATGGTCCTTTTGATGTTGGTGGGTCAAGTTCAGGTAGTGCAGTTGCAGCGGCATGTCAACTCGCACCGGTAACCATTGGAACTGAAACAGCAGGCTCTATTATATATCCAGCGAGTCAAAATAGTGTTGTGGGATTAAAACCAACATTAGGTTTATTGTCAACCAATAGAATTATCCCTATATCTGCAAGTCATGATACAGCTGGTCCTATGGCTAGAACCGTAAAAGATACCTACTATCTGTTTAGAGCAATTTCTAGTATTAACCAAATTCCACATTTTAAAAAAGATGTTTTAAAAAATACTAGAGTTGGCATAATCATCAATGAGCCGGTCCGCAGTTATTACAGAGAAGGGGATCAAATCATATTAAGTGAAACGGCTGAAATGTTAAAACAGTCCGGTGCGAGAGTTAATGAAATTTCATTAGATATGACTGCTTTTGATACAAAAGTTTATGATATTTTAAAATATGAATTTAGAGAAGGCGTGGAGGCATTTTTGAAACTTAATCCAGAACATCCGATGAAGGATTTAAGAGATATTATTGCTTTTAACGAAAAAAATATGGAAGCATTTGCGCCTTATAATCATGAGATCATAAAACAATCAAAAGAAGAGTATTATGATGACAAAGCAATTAAAACTCAAATTAAAGTCAACCAAAATTTAACAAGAAGTGCTCTAAATAAGGCGTTAGAGAAAGTTGATGTATTAATGACATTGAGTAATTATTGTACATCGGTATATGCGCCAGCAGGGTATCCTGCTATAAATATCCCAGGAACTTATAGAAGTAACGGTGAACCTGTAGGGATTACTTTAATCTGTAAATCGGGTGATGACATCAAATTGCTTGAATACGCATATGCTTATGAAACAATCCTTAAACGTAAAAATCCAAATATAGAAAGGAGCACAAATTGAAAAAAATAAAAGTGGAACAATACAATCCTAAATGGTCACATGCTTTTAATGAGTTGAAAGATGCTTTTCATAAGCATATCAATCCTAACCTTAGAATTGAGCATGTAGGCAGCACTTCGGTACCTGGAATGGCAGGAAAGTCGATTATTGATATTGATATTGTTGTCAAAACAAAAGGTGAAGTTTTAGATTTAATCAGTGCTCTTGAAAACTTGGGTTATATATATGAAGGTAATTTAGGCATTGAGGGACGAGAAGTTTTTAAGAGAAGTCTCCAAGGTGTACCACTTCTTTATGAACATCATACGAAATGGTTTCAGCATCATCTGTATGTCTGTTTGGAAGACTCGTTGGCACTCAAAAATCATTTGGCTCTTAGAGAATATTTGATGGCTCACGAAGATGCAGTAAAAGAATATAGCGAATTAAAATTTGCACTAGCTCACCAATATCCTCATGATGTTAATCGTTATTGTTCAGAAAAAACACCTCTGATTACTAGAATATTAAAAGCCTGTGATTTTTCAGATGAGGAAATTGCAGAAATTACTGCTGCGAATGTAGAGTAACTTGACATTTGGGTCTCATTTCGTTAATCTATTCTTGTGTGTAAATGGAGGCAAGAATGCAATTAAGATGGTCCGATAAATATTCGGTAGGTAATGAAATGATTGATGTTCAACATAAAATGTTGTTTTCGATAGTCAATGAGTTGAGTGAGCATATTACTTCTGGTGATGGTTTAGATATAATAGAAGACACTTTAGAAAAAATGTCTATATATGCATTAATGCATTTTAGAACAGAAGAAGACCTGTTATTTAAAGCAAACTATGACGAATTAAACAAACATAAAGCATATCATGAAGATTTTAAAAAAGAGATTTTGCATGCGACTCAAAATGTAATCTCTAATAAACATATGGATACGGTCATCGAAGTACATAAATTTCTTCAAAACTGGCTGACAAGCCATATACTCAATGAAGATGTGAAATACTGTAAACATTTAGATTAAACTTGAAACAATTCAGTTTTAACGGATTCATTTCAACTATATGGAGGCTACATATGAGAAGTACAAATGTATCTCACAAATTAATAGATGGTTACATAGCAAAAAATGTCTATTGTGATGATGGTAGATTATTACTTGGGAAAAATGTAAAATTAACCCCAGGTCTTATAGATAAATTAATTGATAATGATATTTATATAGTATATATAAACGATCAGTTATCAGAAGGTATTGAAGTTAATAGCATCATTAGTGAAGAAAAAATGAACCATTGTGTTAGAAAAATAAAAGAAGTACTAAAAAATGTTGCCTCAAAAGATGTTAAAGGTGTTCAAACCATGATAAGAAAAGAAGATCTTAGCGCGGTGAGTGATATCGTTAAAGACCTGATTGACGAACTGGAAAATTCAGAAAATACACTCTATACCGTTGTTGATTTAATGGGTGCAGATATGTACACTTATAAACACAGTGTTAATGTCGCTGTTTTATCTATTTTGACATGCCGCTCATTAGGTTATGATTATTCTTTAACAAAACATGTTGCAATGGGTGCTTTATTACATGATATTGGTAAATCAGCAGTGAAAGATAATCTTATTCAAAAAGTTGAACGATTAAATGATGATGAGTTAAAAGAAGTTCACCGTCATGCTGTTTATGGTTATGATATGATAAAAGATGAAATTTCCTTGTCAGGCTATACCAAACAGATTGTCAGATTACATCATGAAAAAAGAGATGGTTCAGGCTATCCTTTAGGTCTATCAGAGACAGAAATACCTGATTTTGTTAGAATCGTGACGATATGTGATATGTTTGATGCAATGACTGCATCTAGAGTATATAAGAGAAAAATGCCTATTTATGAAGTTTTGGATATACTCATGGCAGAGTCTGTGTATAGATTGGATGCAGTAATACTGCAAATGTTTACTAAAAACATCTGTGTTTACCCACCAGGCAGTGGTGTATCACTTAGTGATGGTCGGTTAGGACTTGTGGTTGAGTATAATAAGTACAACCCAACACGACCTAAAATCAGAGTGTTTGAAGATGAAACAGGTAACTTTAATGTTCAGCATTTAGACCTCTCAGAACATCGAACTGTCTTTATTAATGAAACTATTGAAACAGATATTATACATGAACACTACAAATTGTAATTTGCAGTGTTTTTTTTGTGTACCAATACACCACTTTTATGGTAAACTAGTAATAGGACAAAGGGAGTGTACATGAAAAAACTATTGTTAATTACAATGTCGTTACTTTTGATATCATGTTCTCAAGAAAAAGCACACCTTGAAGAAGATTATCGAATCGTAGAGACATTAAAAGCAGCACCAGAAGCAATTGAAGAAAAATTAAATTATTACATACATGATGATATGACACCAGCATATGTTATGTTAGAAGACTATCCTAATGAAAGTCTTATAGATTGGGACGACACAACAGGTATCAATGTTAAATCAAGTCCAGAACTGTTATTCTGCTTTACCCAAGAAGAAGCTGTTCGAGGTTTAGAAATTGAGTCTAAAAATATAAATGCTATAAAAATAGACTTTGATGGTTATGAAGTTGTTTATCCAATCACATCAGATTATCAGATTATAGAGTTTAACGAAGCATATTTAGCAAATCAAGTCATCATTCAACCTTTAGAAACTAATGAATTCAGCAGTATCTCAGAAGCGCATTTAACATGTGATCTGAATGTTGACAAGACAACATATGAAGTGTATTCAAGTATCGAATCAGAATTAATCACTTTTACAGATAACTATGAATGGTCTAATGATCCTATCGATTCATTACTCACATTCCAAACTGTGTTAGAAGACTATACTATAGAAAAAATTGAATTGATTTCAAAAGATTTCGATGCGGCGAGATTAAAGTTTTCAGATGTTGATTATGTGGGGAGTCCTTATAGAATCAACGGTAAAGTTGTCTCTGTAAGAACAAGAAATAATTATTATGAATTGACTATAGATACCTTTATTGATCATGAGAAAGTAACTGTTTATACCATGATTCCTTATGAGATAAACGATTTGTATAAAGATATATGTATACTGATCAATCAAAATAATATATTAAAGTTTATTACTACAAAATAACACTTCTGTGTTATTTTTTTGATATTTATATATATATCTAGTATGATTAATCGGTAGTAACATGACATAAAATTAAAGAATATGATAAAAAGGTAAAACTAAATTTTTATGGTATGTGGTAGAATAAGTATAGGAGGCACTTTATGGTCTTAAATAAACTTATACAAGAAGCACTACATGATACTCTAAAATTGCATAAAACCCAACTAAGAAAGGGTACTGATATACCTTATGCAAGCCATCCTATCACTTTAGCAATGCTACTGATAGAAGTGGGTTTAGATGATAAGATTATCGTTGCAGCATTATTACATGATACAATAGAAGATACTGAGATGACGATTAATCAGTTGAAATCAAAATATGGTGAGGAAATCACTGATATAGTATTAAACTGTACCGAACCGGACCAATCGTTGAAGTGGGAAATAAGAAAGCAAAATACAATTAAATATTTTAATGAAAAATCAGATGATGTGAAATGGGTTATAATAGCTGATAAGTTACATAACTTATATAGCCTTAAACATCAGCATGACGATATGGGAGATAGTTTGTGGCAATATTTTAGTAGGGGATACGAACAACAAAACTGGTATTACAGTTCACTACTGGATTTATTTGAACAAGAAGAACTATTTAAGAATCACGCTTTGTTTAAGTTATACCACGAACTATACATAGAATTATTTAAAGGAAGTGACGCATGAAGAAAGCATTCATAAGTGTTTTTTTAATCTTAGCATTTACACAAGTTGTATTTGCTGAAGATATTACGATAGAAATAAATGATGAAGTAGTTGTGTTCGAAGAACCAGCACTCATAGTTGAAGACAGGACGATGGTACCTCTTAAGTTTCTAATGGATACATTGGGGTATCAAGTCTCTTGGAATGCAGAGACGTATCAAGTGACAGCCTTAAGAAATACCCATGAAATGCTGTTAACTATTGGTGATGAGACTTTAATAATAGATGGCGAAACTTACGTTTCAGATGTAGCGCCATTGATTATAAATGATAGAACCTATGTGCCACTAGCCATTATTACAAGAGCAACAGGAGCAGATGTTACCTGGATATCTGACACTCGAACAGTTGTTGTTTCAGAGAAATTGTCATATCTAAATATGTTTTATGGTAAAGGTGCCTATAAAAGTTATAGTGAAATAGAAGAACAGTTAGACTCGGTGGATCAGATAGCATATGCCTGGTCGCGTGTTGAAATGAATGATGGACAGGTTTTACTCAATACAACTTCCATAAATGACAATACCATGTTCTATCCAGACGGACATGAACTGGTTACAAGTCATCAAAGTCCAAAGCTTCTGAATATCTATGCTGATCAGAATTACAGTTTAATATTTGCCCAAAGCGAGCAATTGATTCAAAATATAAAAACATCTTTATTGAGTCCAGAAATTGACGAACCAGAATTTGATGGTGTTGTCATTGATTTTGAAAATCTTAAAGAGGAAAATTTTGAGGATTATATCAAGTTTATAGAAGCGTTAAACAAAGCCATTCCAACGATGACTTTGGATGTTGCAGTACAACCTAGAGCGTTTGCGTATGAAAGAGTACTACCTTATGTGGACCATATGATTCTTATGTTACATGATTATGAATCAAAATCAGAAGTGATCATTAATTTTAATCAAAATTATGTTGAACAACCCATATCACCTATTGAGTCAATCAAAAGGGATTTAAATCAAATTGTGGATTCTATACAACCGTGGGATAGAGACAAATTAATATTACAGATCAACTTATCAGTTGTACAGTGGCAAGGTGAGACGTTATATGAAGTCAACCGATATACACCGGGCTATCAAAAGTTGATTGAACGAATGACAGAGTTAACCTTTGGCGACTTCTATTATGATCAGAATGCAAAAAATCCATTCCTGCATTATATAGATGAAAATGAGAAAATCAATACCATATGGTATGAAAATGAGACAAGTTTACAAGAAAAGATTAACTTGGTATTTGATTACGATTTAGGTGGTATATCGATATGGCAAATTGGAAATCTACCATCGTTTGATGAAATAGAGGCGGTTGATAAGTACCAAATAAATTTATGGCAAAAAATATTAGAAAACAACTAGTCATTTGATTGACCTAGTTGTTTTTTTGGTATATAGAGAGTGGAGGTGTTATATGTCAAAAATTAGAGGCATGATTTTAGGAGCATTTATAGGTGATGCAATTGCACTTGGTCCCCATTGGATTTATAATATTGAAGATATCAAACAACAATTCGGTATGATTAATGGATTAACTGCACCTACTACTTCATATCATAGTACTAAAGTAAGAGGTGATTTTACACATTATGGTGATCAAGCCTTGATGTTGCTTCAATACCTAAAACTCAGTGTTGTTATTGAAGAAGAACCCTTTTATGAGTATTACTATAACTATATGAAAAACTATAAAGGTTATATAGATCATGCAACAAAAATCACTATGGAAAATATAGAACGTGATATACCCGAAGGATCTCACTCATCAGAGTTAGGTGGTTTCACAAGATTTCCAGGCATTGTTTATTTCAATTCCAAAGATCCCAAAAAAGGTATTGATCAAGTTGTATTACAGACAAAAATGACTCATAACGATCCCCTTTTATTAGAACGAGTTGTTTTCTTAACAGAACTTATTTATAAAGTGATTAAAGGTGAAAAACCAAGTGAAGCCATTCAAAATATGAAAAAAACAGCTTCCAAAAAAATATACTCAGATATTGATAAGGCTAAAAATCTATTAACATATGATACTGCACAAGCAATCAAACAACTGGGTCAAAGTTGTGATAGTGACTATGCTTTCCCAGCAGTACTGTATTTTATTCTCAAATATGAAGATCACTTCGATGAAGCTATGATTGAAAATATTTATGCAGGTGGAGACTCTGCTGCTAGAGGTATTACAATCGGTGCAGTGCTTGGAGCATATCATGGGGATAAGAAAATACCTGTGAACTGGTTGGCCAGCATGAATGAGTTTCGAACCATAGAAAATCTTTTGATGGCATAACTGCCATCTTTTTTCTTGCAATAATATCAGGAAGGTGTATAATGTGAGTATACTCATATGAGTGCACTCATATTAAAAGGAGGTATTATGGCTCGTATCTCGAAAGAGCAAAAGGAAATAATCCGGAAAAACATTATAGAAACATCAAGAACACTTTTTATAGAAGAAGGTTACAGTCAAACAAGTACAAAAAAAATAGCCAAAAGGGTAGGTGTTGCCGAAGGTACTATTTTTAACTATTTTCAAACAAAATCAGATATTCTGGTTGAAGTGATTACTGGAGAAATGGATCCAGAGTTATATGATGCGCCTGATGTCACTGATCAAACAGACATTATTGAGATCTACATTGACTATTATAAAAAGGTGATGAAATCCATTGTAAAAATGCCTAAGAAGATCATGATTGAAATTATTCTTGGCTTATTCAAAGCATCAAAAACTGCTCCAGGCCTCATGCAACAGTTTGCAGAAGTTGATTTTAAATTTATTGATGTATTAGAAGAAATGACAGAAAAACTACAATCAAAACACTTGATTAAAAATTGCGATAAAAGGTTATTGGCGGAGTCATTGTATTCAGATGTTATGTATGGCTATCTAATATACCTATATGATAAGGATATGAATCAGATAGAGTGTTTCGAACTAATTGACAAGAAGTTTAGATTTACACTCACACCTTATTTACAGAAGGAGTTTTAATATGTTAAAAAATATAAGCAAAATAAATATTAAATATGTTACTACAAAGCCGAAATTGGTTTTACTAATTACACTTATATTAACTATACTTGCGGGTGCTTTAGCATCAGGATTAGCTCTTGAACTCAATTGGGTTGCGCTAGCTCCAAAAGGCAATGAAGCTGTAAAAGAATATGGTGAAATACTAGAAGATTTCCCTTCACTATCCAATATAATGGTGATAGTGGAAAGTGAGAATCCTAGAGAGATGTCATTGGCCGTTGATGAGATTAATCATAAAATCAACAATTTAGATGATTATGTGACAAGTATAACGGTTGGACTTGATAGAGATTTTATTCTAAAGTACGGCATGCTTCTAGATGAAAATAGCAAAGACATGATCTATATGTTTAAAGATCCTAATTTTGAAAGTTTTTTAATGGCTCTACCTTATTTACTGGAAGAGGATATGCCAGAAAGTCAAAAGACGTTCTTTGTAAGAACGATTGATGATTTATTGGTTGAATCACAAAAGGAAGTCATTGATGAAGATAAAGTAAAATCACTTTTTAAAGATTTGTTCAGTGGCAATACATTGATCACATCAGAAGATGGTAGTATGACTATGTTAACCATTCAACCATCCTTTGAGATGATGGATATTACCAAATTGGAACCCGGTGTCAAAGCCATAGAGGATGTCATTAAAGAAGTATCAGATAATCATCCTGAGGTGACCATTGGTGCTACTGGTATGCATGTTGTTGCACGAGATGAAATGGCAAGTATACAGTCGGACTCATCGTTAACAACAGTTTTAGCAATTGTTTTGATATTTACACTTTTATATTTTGCCTTCAGAGCAGTCGTTGCACCACTATTAGCATTTGTTCCACTTTTTGTTGGTATCATTTGGGGTGTTGGATTAACCACTTTGACGATTGGAAGATTAAATATGTTAACTGCCTTTGCAGCAGCGATGCTCTTAGGATTAGGTGTGGATTACGCCATTCATTTATACAGCAGTTATGTTGAAAGAAGAGCTTCAGGATTTGAAAAGGTTAGTGCAATACATCATGCTATTTCCATAACAGGACCTGGTATTGTAACAGGTGCTATGACTACTGCTGTCGCATTTTTTTCATTAAATATTTCACAACTTGAAATGTTAAGAGAACTCGGTACCGTTATGGGACTCGGGATTATCTGTACATTATTAGCCGTATTTTGGATTTTACCATCACTTATTATGTTGAGAAAAGAAAAACCTCATAAACAGAAAAAATTAAGCGGTCATTACAAATGGGTAGGAAAAATTAGCACAACTGTTAATGAACATAGACTCATCGCTGTGACTATTCTAATTATTGCTACAGTTTTTATGGCGTATCAGGCAACTGGTATTGAATTTGATATGAACTTGATGAATTTAGAACCTGAAGGACTGAAGTCAATCGAACTGATGGACCATCTAGTGGATACCTATGATATGAGTACAGATTCTTTCTCTATTTCAGTTGAATCGTTAGAAGAAGCTTATACCTACCATAGTGCATTTGAAGAAGTAGAAGGCATCAAGGAAGTTACTTCGATTGCCTCGTTTATACCAAAAATGGACTCACAAGAAAAAACGATTGAAGCGTTAAAAGAACTGAATCAAATGCCTGTAGCACCTTATAGGAATTTGAATATAGAAGCAGTAAAAGAAATGATTTTACCATATGATATTCAGATACCTGAAGAAAAACTAGAAGGTATCAATAAGATCTATTATGAGACCATGACTGAACTTGCAGAAGAAATGTTAACATTTGATACATTGGAACCAAATGATTTACCAGAAGCATATAAAAGTCAGTTTGTCTCTGAAGACGGGAGTCAGTATTTAATCACCATATATCCTGAATTTAATATCTGGGAGAATTTAGATACAGATAAAGGGGACAAGTTCTTTAAAGATATAGAAGCTGTAAACAAACAAATTACAGGTACCCCAATTTTCATGAAAGTTATTTTTGACTCAGCAGGAAGTGAATTGATGTTGATCGGTGGCATTCTATTGGTTATTTTACTTTCAATATTACTATTACACTTTAAATCAATACCATATGCATTAGCAGCATTATTACCACTTGTTTTAACCTTGATATTCATGTTAGGGACTATGAGTATGATTGACTTGAAATTTAATATGTTGAATTTCTTATCTATACTGTTGATTATTGGAATTGGTATCGATAATGGCGTTCATATATTGCATCATTACAAAATAGGAGAACGTAAGATTGGCTATTTATTTGCAAGCGTTGGTAAAGCCATCTTATTAACAACATTGACAACCGTATGTGGTTTTGGAAGTTTGATATTCTCCAGTTATAGAGGTATTGCATCTTTAGGAGCTGCGTTGAGTATTGGCGTTATATCAGCTTTTGTTATGACCATTGTTGTTTTACCATTACTATTAAAAAATAAAGCTTAAGTTAAAGTATCATAAGTTAGAAATAATAATAACATTATCACTGAAAGTCTACTCTAACAAAGTAGGCTTTCTTAATATTTAGACCAAATCTCAGACACATATTTAAATATGGTGGGAGATCTTAATGGAGGATTAAAGGAGATGATACCATGAATCATTGCCCAGAGTGAATAAAAGATTAGATTGGTCTTCATGCGATATATTTTGCAAAAAATAAAAAGATGAAAAGAGTCAAACCCTTCATCATCTTCAATGATTTATAATTACATTTTTGAAACTCTATTTTTTTCCCTTTACAATATAAAAAATATCAGAAATGGTAGTGACTTCAATTTCGGACATCTCAAGAGATTTAAATAATGAAATAACAGTGTCTCTTGAAATTCTTTTGTCATAACTAGGACCCATCTTCATTTCCTTTTTTATGAAATCAAGATAGATTATATAACCATCAGATTTAACAACATCATATGCTTTTTTTGTAAATAACTCCAAATTATCCACTTCATGAATCACTGTAGCAGTAAAGAAGATATCCAAACTTTCTTTTGTTAATAATTCAGAAAAGTCTCCAAGAAGCATACGAATGTTTTTAGAAGACACACGTTTTTTTAACTCTTCAATCATAATGTCATTGATATCTATCGCAAAGACTTCTTGTGCAATTTCTCCAAAAGGTATTGAAAAATAGCCAATTCCACAGCCGACATCCGCAATAATTGATGAGGATGAGAGTGGTAAAAATGATAAAACTTCCTGCACAGGCATCATTTTTTTTCGTTCAGGGCTTTCAAGTTTTTTGAATTTTTTTGGATCAAAAATATGTGACATGAGACCTCCTAAAAGTTGTTAAGAAATAATTATATCAAATTGTATGAAATATGTTGTTAATTTCAATAAATTCGATTACAATTTCATTATACAAAGGAGGGTCATAAATGGCTACTAAAATGAATGCATTAGTAAAAAAATATGCAAAACCAGGTTTATGGTTAGAAGAAGTAGATGTACCAGTTGTTGGTGATTTTGATGTTTTGATCAAAATGAAGAAGACGGCAATCTGTGGTACTGACGTACATATTTATAACTGGGATGAATGGTCTCAAGCAACAATCCCTGTACCAATGACAATTGGTCATGAATTTGTTGGTGAAATTGTTGAAATCGGTAAAGGTGTAACTGATTTTAAAGTAGGCGATTTAGTATCTGGAGAAGGTCATATCGTTTGCGGTCATTGTAGAAACTGTTTAGCAGGTAGAAGACATTTATGTAAAAACACGATGGGTGTTGGCGTAAATAGAACAGGTATCTTTGCTGAATTTGCTGCAATACCAGAATCAAATGTTTGGTTATGTGATCCTGAATTACCACTTGAAGTATTATCAATCTTCGATCCACTTGGAAATGCAGCACATACAGCACTTTCATTTGATCTATTAGGAGAAGATGTACTGATTACAGGAGCAGGCCCAATTGGTATCATGGCTGCTGCTATCGCTAAACATGCTGGTGCTAGACATATCGTTGTTACAGATGTAAATGACTATAGACTAGAATTGGCAACAAAGTTAGGAGCAACAAGAACTGTTAATCCTATGAAAGAAAGATTACAAGATGTGATGAGCGATTTACATATGTCAGAAGGATTCGATGTTGGATTAGAGATGTCAGGTAACGCTTCAGCATTTTCAGATATGGTAGATTGTATGTTCCATGGTGGAAAAATTGCCATGTTAGGTATTCAAGGACCAGATACAAGAGTTGATTGGAATAAAGTTGTATTCAATGGTTTATGGATCAAAGGTATCTATGGCCGTGAAATGTATGAAACTTGGTACAAAGTTCAGGCAATGCTTCAATCAGGTTTAGATATTTCAGGTGTGATCACACATCAAATGCACTATACTGAATTCGAAAAAGGTTTCGAAATCATGAAGAGTGGTCAATCAGGAAAAGTAATTTTAGAATGGTAATATAAAAACTCAGCACATGATTTTGTGCTGAGTTTTATATTAAGTACATTAACTGCTTTTGAATTGTCATTTCAGTTGCTGCTTTATCTGCCGACATTTTGTCTGACTTGTAAATGTTATGTTTTCTCTTAATCTTCTTCATGAGATCCTCCTTATAATAATTCAAGTTCGAATTTGATAAAATCATTTCCAAGCATATTTCTGCTTAGTCTTATATTAAGTACATTAACTGCTTTTGAATCGTCATTTCGTATGCTGCTTTATCTGCTGACATTTTGTGTGATCTATAAATGTTATGTTTTCTCTTAATCTTTTTCATAAGATCCTCCTTACAATAATCAAGTTCAAATTAAATGATTTAATCCATATTTCAGTACTTAGCGTTATATCAAGTACATTAACTGCTTTTGAATTGTCATTTCGTATGCTGCTTTGTCTGCTGACATTTTGTGTGACTTATAAATGTTATGTTTTCTCTTAATTTTCTTCATAAGATCCTCCTTATAATAATTCAAGTTTGAATTTAATAAAATCATTTTCTCGAGTATTTCTGTTCTCATTTTTTTTCTTGTCTTTATTGAATAATCTTTTTAACATAGTATTTCTCCTTTCAACTTCTATCTGTAAACAGTATATAATATTGCCCTAAACCCACAGCAATACCTTTATAAAAGAAAATTATAGGAAATTTTCACATTCTGTAGACCTAACCCATAAGTTCTATCTAGGAAAATATTTTCCTGGTTTTCCTGAAAAAATATCAATATAAAGTATTGAGTTTTTCCAATGGTTTGGTGCTGTGTTGGGTCTACCCAACACTAAATGGAATGACAAACGTCAGATATTATGTATAATAGAGAAGAGACATATTTCGTATACAGAATTAAAAGGGGCGTAAAATGAAAAAAGACCATCGTTATTTATCTTGGAGTATTCTAGTATTTGGATTTGTAATTGTATTCTTTCATAGATTGGCAATCGGTTCAGTAGCCGACCAGTTGATGAGTGATTTAAAACTAGATAGTGTACAAATTGCCAATTTGGCTGCAATGACTTTTTATGGTTATGCTTTGATGCAATTACCAGTAGGCATTATGGTTGATACTATTGGCGTTAGAAAAATATGTACAGCTGGTATGGCTTTAACAGCAGTAGGATCAATCTTATTTGGTGTGAGTGATATTATAATGTTATCTTACTTAGCTAGATTATTTGTCGGTATAGGTACTTCGGTTATTATCGTATCGATTATGAAGTTACAATCAACGCTGTTTCCAGTAAACATGTATTCTACATTATCAGGATTAACTTCACTCTTTGGTAATTTCGGTGCTTTCTTCGCCACAATTCCACTTACTTATATAGCAATTAACTTCGGGTGGCGTAAAACATTTATTATTTTAGGAATTATTACAGCCATTTTATCACTGCTGATTCATTTATTTGTAAAAGAAGGACAAACTTACGCGAAACATGATAAAATTAATGTCAAAGAAGCTGTGAAGTATGTATTGACCAATAAAAAAGTATATCCTGACTTTTTTATTATGGTATTCTTTGTTGGTTCTTTAACAGCAGTGTTAGGATTGTGGGGGAACGGTTATCTCAAAACGGTATATAATATTTCAGGAGAAAAAGCAGCATACTATTTATCGTTCATTACCTATGGATTTATAGCCGGTGCACCTATAGTTGGTAAACTATCTGATTATCTAGGCGGAGAAATAAAGAAAATACTTTTGATTGCCAGTGGCGGTTATGTCCTTATTTGGTCTTATGTACTTTTGATTCATAAAGGACAACCACCGATGAATCAGTGGCCTGTTATATTCTTCTTAATGGGATTATTCATCATCTGTCATATTCTAGTTTTTTCAAATGTGAAAGAAGTCAATCCGCTGAAGTATACCGGTATAGCAATCTCGATTGTTAATATAGGTGAATTCGTTGGAAGTGGTCTAATCACTTTATCGATGGGATACATGATTAAAAGGTTGGAACTAACATCTATGCCAGCAGATAAGATATTTAAAACGGCAATGATTATGGTCCTAGGATCAGCAGTCTTGAGTTTTATATCCGTTACATTCATGCACAAAAAAGAGATTTAATTTGGAGGTTGAAATGAAAATTGGAGAACTGCTAGAGATTAATCTAGAGTATGACTTTTATGATTTTGGAGAGAATCATTGTGTCAAACTGTTTCACGAGAATTATGATAAAGACTGTATAAATAACGAATTTGAGAAATCCGTTTATATAAACAGTGTATTTGATAACTGTCTAAAAGGAAAAGAAGTAGTTGAGTTAGATGGCAGAACCGGGATTGTTTATAGGAAAGTAGACGGAGAGACCTTCTTATATATGATAGAGGAAAAGGAAATAAACATAGCAATACAAGCAGAACGATTTGCCTCGATACATGCAGCGATGCATCATGTGAAAAGTGAAGAGTTAATTGATCAAAAGAGTTTTTTTACAACTCAAATCAATAAATGCGACGATATTACACAAGAAGACAAAGACATGCTTGTAAGACTATTAAATGATTTGCCAGCAGGAGAATTCTTATGTCATGGTAATTATCATTTGAATAGTGTTTTGTTAAAGGATGATGATTATAAACTTTTGAATGTAGGATATGCTTACAAAGGACATCCTATGTCAGATGTTGCAAAATCATGTGTTATATTAGATGTACCAAGATATTTTGATGGTGCGTCACAATTATTTCAAGAAGAACTCATTAAGATGAGAATTCAATTTATGACATTATATTTAGAGCATTATAAGAAGTTGGCGCCCTTTGATGAAGAGTTATGTTTACAGTTCTACAAATTAGTAGCGGTAGTCAGACTAAATGAAAAAAATGAAGATGAAAAAGAATGGCTTTTAAATGTCATCAGAAACTAACGTCGCTTATGCGACGTTTGTTGACTTTTTAGGAGAAAGTTGTAGAATAGTATCAGAATAGGAGGACATATGAAAGAGACATTCCAAGCATTTTTAGACGAAATAAAGATTATTACAGCAGAAATTGACTGTCATTACTATGATGGTATCAGCCATGAGTTTAAAGTCATTGATGAAGATAATAATTACTATGAAGCAGTTATAAAAGATGAGTTTAAAGCAGACAATAAAAGAGTTTACAAGTTATTTGTTGATGGTTTAACAATCGGTAAAAACTATACTATAGTTGATGAACATTTTTTAAAGGTACCTTTAATGTACCGATATGTTGTTAGAACAGCAGTATTTGATGAGTTATTTTATTATCCGGGAGATGATTTAGGAGTAACATATACAAAAGAAGCATCAGAGTTTAGAATTTGGTCACCAGTAGCTTCTAGAGTATTATTAGATCTAGAAGGTGATATATATACTTTAGAAAGAAAAGAGAAAGGTGTTCACTATATAAAAGTAGATGGAGATCTTGCAGGCAAGAGTTATGAATATCTCTTGAATATAAGTCATAATTGGCATCATGCAATTGATCCTTATGCACTAAGTTCAACGCCGAATCATAAAAAATCAGTAGTATTGGACACTGAGAAAATAGACATTGAATTAAATAAAGAGATGTTGCCAGAACTAAAACAAAAAACTGATAGCATTATTTATGAGTTACATGTCAGAGACTTCTCATCAAAAGCTTCAAGTGGCATAAAAGAACAAGGTAAGTTTTTAGGTTTAATAGAAGAAGGTACAACAAGTGATAGAGATGAAGTCACTGGACTGGATTACTTATTGAATCTAGGATTTACACATTTACAATTATTACCGATATACGACTTCGGTTCAGTTGATGAACTGAATCCTAGCTCACATTATAACTGGGGATATGATCCAATGCAGTTTAATGTACCAGAAGGTAGTTATGCCTCTGATGTCAGTGATCCTTATTCAAGAGTCATTGACCTAAAAAAAGTAGTTTCTAAACTGCATGAAAAAGGTTTAAGAGTTGTTATGGATGTGGTTTATAATCACATGTTCGATAGATTCTCAACAAGCTTTGAAAGCATCGTGCCATATTATTACTTCAGAACTGGCGAAGAAGGCATGATCTCAAATGGATCATTCTGTGGTAATGACTTTGATTCAACTAGACTGATGGGTAGAAAATACATATTGGATAGTATTAGACTATGGATGACTGAGTATGGAATCGATGGCTTCAGATTTGATTTGATGGGCATTCTAGATGTGACTACAATGAATCAAGTAGCTGCACTTGTATCAGAATTGGACCCTAATGCAATGGTTTATGGAGAAGGTTGGAATATGCCAACACTTCTTGAAGAAGATGAAAAAGCAACTATGATGAACCAATCACTTATGCCTGATATTGGCCATTTTAATGATATGTTTAGAGATACTGTTAAAGGTGGTTCGATGGAAGATGAAGCTGAGTTAAAAGGTATCCTTTTAGGCGATATGAAACAGTTCAGTAAATTGCCAAACTTACTTTTGGGCTCGCCGCTTAAAGAAAAAGAAACATTCTTTAGTGCCCCTTGGAAAAGTGTGAACTATGTAGAATGTCATGATAATCAAACTGTATACGATAAAATGATAACCTGTGAAGTTGAAGATGTTGAAAGCAGACAGAAATTGATGCTAGCAACGGTTTTATTCTCACAAGGTATACCATTTATCCATGCAGGACAAGAGTTCTGTAGAACCAAACATGGTGCTCATAACAGCTATATGTCATCCGACACAATCAATGGACTAGATTGGCATAGAGCTTATGAATACAAAGAAATTGTTGACTTTACAAGAGATGCGATAGCACTTAGAAAAGAAACACCAGAATTTAAACATATGACATATGATGTTAAAATAAAAGATAAATCAAAGAAGCTAAAAAAACTGATTGAAATTCACTATGATAAAGAAGTGAAGTTAATCATAAACATGTCACAACAGCTTCATGAAGTGAAATTAAAGAAAGAAAAAATAGTCTTCAACAAACAAGGTAAAACAGATATACAAGAAAAGTATACACTTGAACCACTTGAATTAATCGTCATCAAAAAAGCCTAAGGGCTTTTTTATTTACTTTACAATTTCCAAATTATTCCATATACTAAAATTGGAAATAACCATTCTAAAATAGAAATTAGTGGTATAATAGGAGGAGAAATATGAGGATTCAGAAAAGTGAAAGAAGTGTAGATGTAACTATTGAGTATGATCCACATGTGAATGAACGTTTAAGAAATATTGGTGGCGGATTTTGGAATAGCGAATTGAGATGTTGGCAATTTCCACTACATAAATATGATGAACTCATGAAGATGAAACACGAAGTCTTGAAAAGGAATAATTCTTTAAGAGATAAACTGGCTGTATTAGAAGGACATATGATTCGAAAAGGCTATAGCAAACATACAATAGATGCATATATTGGACATTTAAATCGATATCTTATTTATAGCCATAATTATGTAGATATTGATATAATCAATGAATATATTTGTTTAATGCTTTTCAAATACAAATGCAGTTATACTTATGTCAACCAATTAGTCAGTGCAGTAAAACTTTATTGCAGATATACTCAAGAATTGTCTATAGGTGATATCGTATCTATAGATAGACCCAAAAGAGAAAAGAAACTACCAAAAATAATGACCAAGGGACAAATACAAAAGTTATTTCAATCAACAAGCAATTTTAAACACTTAACAGCCATGATGGTCTCATATTCAACAGGTCTTAGAGTTAGTGAAGTGGCAAACTTAAGAATAGAAGATATAGACTCAGAACAGATGATTATAAGAGTGATGCGGGGAAAAGGTAAAAAAGACAGACTCGTACCCCTATCAAAAAAATTACTTTTACATCTAAGAGAATTCTATACCATCTATGAACCAAAAGAGTGGTTATTTGAAAATGCAATTGGCGATCATTTGAGTACAAGAACCTTTCAAAAGGCATTTGCTAAATCCAGAGAAAAAGCCAATCTAAAAACACATGTGACTTTTCATAGTCTTAGGCACTCATATGCAACGCATCTCTTAGAAGCTGGTGTGAATCTAAGATATATACAAGCAATACTCGGTCACAATTCATCAAGAACAACAGAAATATATACGCATGTAGCAACAAGTCACTATAAAACATTAGTAAATCCGCTAGATAATCTATATGATTAATTCGCAGATACGCATATAAATAACCTAGACAATTGAGAATGCAGGTTTTAGAAGGCTTACAGAGAATATAAAAATATATTGCGAACTGTACACAAACATGCTAGTTAGGTGAAATGTATAGTGTTATAGCAACTTTGATTCTATTCGTAGAAAAAATGGCTAGAAAAGTTTTATAAATAACTAAAAGCATTGAATTACAGAAAAGTTAGCAGTACAGTAAAAGTAGGAGCTGCCAATTTAAGGAAAGAGGTGCTTTTATCGCAAAAACAAAAGAAGGTAAGAAAATTGTAACAGTACCAGGTCACACAAAAAAAGTTAATGGTAAGAAAGTTAAAGTAAAACCTCACAAACGCTCAACACCTAACTAGTATATTTTTGGCAGCTCACTTTTGATGAAAGGAGGGGGCTAGATGTACAGAACAGGTGAAAAACCAGGAAAAGGGAGATATCAATGTACTAATTGCGGTCAGATAGTAGTTTTAGATGACACAACAGATACACTTCCACCATGTCCAAAGTGCAATGGGACAGAATACAATAAAGTGTAAAGAAGAGAGTCTTTTTAGACTCTTCTCTTAATTGGAAATACACAACACTATAAACTTCACCTAACACTACATCTGAGCAGAGGTCCACAGATAAAGTTAGAGTATGAGTTTGTTTTGGCCACTAGTACAAAAAGAGTACTAGGGCATAAACCGAGTTTTATACTTATGGACAAACCCTCTCACTAACCGAGTCACTCGTCCATTAGGTGTTCGCAAGCTCACAACCATGAGGACAAGCTGTAAGTTCGACGGCATCTCAGATGCGCTTCCGTTAGGTGAAATTTTTCTTAGATAACGATGAAAGGAATACCATGGAAATTTGGGAGATTCTAGATAGAAATAGACAAAAAACAGGAAAAACAATTGAAAGAGGAACTCCAATGAATTCAGAAGAATATCACTTAGTAGTTGATATTTGGATAAAAAATGTAAATGGAGATTATTTAATAACTAAAAGAACACCTAATAAGACATATCCTAACATGTGGACTATTTGTGGTGGTTCTGCTGTACTTGGAGACGATAGTTTTGAAGCAGCATTGAGAGAAGTGAAAGAAGAGATTGGTGTAAGTTTATCAAGAAGTAATGGTAAATTAGTGAAATCTTTTAGGAGAGATACGTCAGAGATTAGATGCTTCAAAGATATTTGGCTATTCAACGAAAACGTCAATATTCAGGATGTAGTTCATCAGGAAGATGAAGTCTCTGATAGTATGTGGGCATCAGAAATAAAAATTCGAGAAATGATTGATACAGGTGAATTCATTGGAGTTTTGTCATACTTAGATGATATTTTTAAGTATTGATCTTGATCACGAAAAACTACACCTAACACTACATCTGAGCAGAGGTCCACAGGCGAGTGATTTGAGGAGTTTGTATTAAGAGAAGTAGTTACATAACCTTGCTATCATGGACAAACCCTCTCACTAACCGAGTCACTCGTCCATTAGGCGTTCACAGGCTCACAGCCATGAGGACAAGTTGTAAGTTCGAGGGCATCTCAGATGCGCTTCCGTTAGACGAAAGAATTATTAGAGGTAGAATGCTTCTATTATCCTTAATGGAATATTACCAATGACAAATGAAATATATATAAAGGTTTATTGGAGGAAAAATGAATTTGAAATTGATTGAAGCAAAAAATAGTGATTTGGAAATAATATTGCAATTGCAAAGAGATGCTTTTAAAGATTTATTAGTAAAATATGAAGATTATGATATAAATCCTGGGAATGAAAATATTGCAGATATTGAAAGAAGATTTCTTCAACCATTTACTGACTACTTATTATTAGAATATTTCGGTGAAGTTATTGGTGCAGTTAGAATAATCAAAAATGAAGAGATGAAAATTGCAAGAATTAGTCCAATATTTATAATACCCAAATATCAGGGTAAAGGATTATCTCAAAAATCATTTGCATTGATAGAAGATAAATATCATTGGGTAACTCAGTTTAAACTTGATACAATCCTTGAAGAGGAAAAATTGTGTTACTTATATGAGAAGTTAGGTTATAAGAAAACTGGCATCTTTGAAAAAATAAAAGATGGAATGACAATTGTATATTATGAAAAGAGCATGGCTTAGTAAATAATTCAATCGTCTAACACTACATCTGAGCAGAGGTCCACAGATATTGTGAAAGTATGAGTTTATTTTAGCCACTAGTACAAAATCCGTACTAGGGCATAAACAGAGCATTATACTTATGGACACACTCGTTTCACTAACCGAGTCACCAGCTCATAAGCTGTTCGCATGCTCACAAGCATGAGAGCAGGTTGTAAGTTCGAGGGCATCTCAGATGCGCTTCCGTTAAATGAAATATCAATTTGAAGATGTATCATTTTATATAGTTAGCTTCAACAATCGAGGAGGAGATTTAATGGCAGTCATAATTATATTATTAGATATTATTTATATCGTTAGATTTAAATGGAGTAGCTTTAAATATCATGATAATAAGATTGAATTTTATATGTCTATTTTCTTTACGATAATATGTTCTGGTATTCATCAGATAACTGAAGTCTTTGAAGGTAGTCTTTATTCTATAAATATGGGTTTTCCATTTCCATGGATGGAGAAGCATATTTCATATGAACAGTTAATGAAACCAATGAATTATTTTGAGTTTACAGAAATAAGTTATCAAATTATCGTATTTGCTTTAAACAGTCTGATAATCTATTGCTTAATGATTGGTACAAAAAAACTTTTCATAGAAAAAGAGTTGAAAAGTAATCAAGTACTTTAACATTATGTTGTCTAGAAGTTTATTAGGACAAACTGATAAAAGAAGAAAAAGCATCAATAAATTAGATACTACAACTCTAATGAATTATGAATATTGAATTACCTATAGCAAATTGATACTTCATTTAACACTACATCTGAGCAGAGGTCCACTGATAATGTGAAAGTATGAGTTATGGTAGCACCTAGTACAGAAAGAGTACTAGGGCATGTACAAGGTTATATACTTATGGACATATCCTCTCGCTGACCGAGTCGATTGTTACATTAGGTGTTCGCAAGCTCACAACCATAAGCAACTGCACTGTAGCGCTCGAGCACATCTCAGATGCGCTTCCGTTATCTGAAATTACTTTGCTAAGTTTATTTCGATTTATAAATAAAGAATAGAAGCTTTGTATAAAGGCATCTTAAAAATAGAGGAGTATTAAAATGTACATTTGCATTGCAATAATCACTGATAAATTATTACAAAATCAAAGTAGAAAAATTACATATGATTTATCTCAGAAAAGTAAAATCAGTATTTTATCATCTAGATTGCCTCAGCATATCTCTTTAAAGCAATCGTTTGAAGTAAAACATATTGAAGAAATTGAAGAATACTTTGATTCTTTTGTATCGAATGTTGGATCTTTAGAAATCCAATTAACCAAAGTTGATTTATGCTTAATGGAAAATGAAACCACAGATACACAAATATTGTGGTATGAAATAATGGAAAGTTCTGAGTTACGGGAACTGCATAATAAGTTGAATTATGAGTTATCTGATAAATTTGGTATTAAAATGCAAGGATTTGATGGTTCAGCATTTAGATTTCATTCAACAATTACATATGATACTAATAAAGAGGAAATCTTTAAGAATTATTTCGATAGTTTAAAGTCTGAGGGTATGCCTTACTCATTTAACGTTAAGGAAATTGCACTATTATATTGTCCTGATGAGAAACCAACTCCTGGTAATTTTATAACTTACAAAATTAAAGAAATTAGTTAATGAGTAAGTGCAGAATAACAAGATTCTGTAAGATCGCAAAGTAACAACAGATAACACTACATCTGAGCAGAGGTCCACAGTAGGATGATGAGATGAGTTTGATTTGAAAAGAGCATCAACATGTTCTTACTATCATGGACAAACCCTCTCACTAACCGAGTCACCAGCTCATTAGCTGTTCACGGGCTCACAAGCATGAGAGCTGATTGTAAGTTCGAGGGCATCTCAGATGCGCTTCCGTTATACGCCATTCAATAACTGATTGGAATACTACTGGTATCAATGAAAGGCAATAATTCAAAGAAAGGTACAATAATGATAAAATATATTTTGACAGATTTAGATGGTGTTATAAGAAAATGGAATAATCGTAAGCTTCAGAAAATCGAAAAGGAAATGAGTATCTCAAAGTCTAATTTATTATCAGTTTGCTTTGAAAGGCAACTTTTACGAAGAGTTATAACAGGTGAGATATCCGACAGCACTTGGAGACAAATCGTAGATGAGAGATACTCAAGAATACATAATAATATTGACACTAGAGAAATCATAGAATCTTGGATTAACTCAGAGTATACAATTGATTATGGTGTATTTGAACTCTATAGAGAATATTATCCAGATGCCAAAATAGTTTTACTGACAAACGCGACATCCAAGTTGAACTCTGATTTAAAAGGAGCAAAAATCTATGATATGTTTGATTTCATTTTCAACTCATCAGAAATGGGAACGATAAAACCGGATGTTCAATACTATGAGAAAGTAAAGATGAAAATAGGCTTCAAAAATGATGAAGTTGTTTATATTGATGATTCGATAGTTAATATAAATGCAGCTAATTCATTTGGATTAAAGTCCCTATTATACGAAAATCATTTAGGCTTAAAAGAATTCTTATCAAATAGTATGCGATAGAATAAGTATCGTTGGAACTTAAAAGACAGATTACTTAAGTTATTGAACAGCGTATAACACTACATCTGAGCAGCGGTCCACAGAAGGTGAAAAAAGTAGCTAACAATTCGCTATAAAAGCTCTAAAAAGAGATTTCTTGTTAGGTGGACAAACCCTCTCACTAACCGAGTCACCAGCTCATTAGCTGTTCGCTGGCTCCCAAGCATGAGAGCAGGCTGTAAGTTCGAGGGCATCTCAGATGCGCTTCCGTTATGTGCCATTATCATTGCTAATATAATGGATGTCTCTTTAGGTTAAAAAGCAGATGAGATGAGTTGTTCAAGTTTTGTTGGTGGATTGTATTCAAATAGTTTTTTAGAGTTAACGGCACATAACATTAGGGGCATTAATTCTATATTAGATAAATTATATGTTGAGGAAAGATATGAAAAGAATCGAAACACCTAGATTAATTCTAAGGAATTTTAAAGAATCTGATATTCATGACTATTATGAAATGCTTAGTAATCCAAGCGTTTCTATCCCGAATGGATCAGTACCATTAAATAACATCAATGAAGCAAATAATCAAATCAATTACTTAGTTAAGGCAAAAAAGAACTACGCAGTTGTGCTAAAAACTGAGAATAAAGTAATTGGTTGTATTGGTTTAAACAAAGATGCCTTGGAAGATATTAATACTAGAAATCTAGGGTTTGTATTAAATGAAAAGTATTGGAACCATGGATATATGAGCGAAGCGTTAGAGAAAGTTATAGAAATTGCACATGAATATACAGATAGATTATCTATGATTTTTAGTAATGAAAATCGAAAAAGTGAAAGATTGGCTGAAAAGCTTGGTTTTAGATTCATAAGAACAATCGAAAAAAAACAGAAAACTGAGGACCGATCTACACAATCTGAACCGTACTATGTACTCGAGTTATCAAGAGATAATTTATAGAGTTTAAGATTTCGTTTGATATTAGTAAATTGATGAAGCGTAAAAGTATGATTGTATTGAATGATAACAGCACATAACACTACATCTGAGCAAGGTCCACAAAAGAGATGAAATAAGTAGTTTGTCTTAGTCTTTAGTACTCGTTGTACTACGACATAAACATGACTTTATACTTATGGACAAATCCTCTCGCTGACCGAGTCGTTTGTTGCATTAGGTGTTCACAAGTTCACAACCATAAGCAACTGCACTGTAGCGCTCGAGCACATCTCAGATGCGCTTCCGTTAGGCGATATAAATTTTATTATAAACATAGTTTTGTGAAAGGAGCTGACATGAGAGTACTTTTTGAATTACAAATTGAAGATGAATTTAATGGGTGGGATGAAGGAGCTATTTTTAAATTTGATAACGGAAATGTATATATTCAAGATGAATATAAATATAATTATTATTACGAGTATAGACCTTTGGCGACAGTATATTCAAAGGATGGTCAAATGTACATGAAGGTTGATGGTTTATCTGAGAGTGTAAGAATTAGACCATTAGAAAACTATTTTGAAAGTAAAATAGCTGGTGAGTTTAAAGGATGGGAAGGTAGTACTGAGTTTAAATTGACTAATGGGCAAATATGGAAACAGACTCAATATGATTACCATTATCACTATGCATATATGCCTAATGTAATGATATACAATGATGGCTATTCAGTTAAATTAAAAGTAGAAGGTGTTGATAAGATTATTTCAGTTACTAAGATAAAATAAAGAGTAGCTTTAAAGATAAATAGAAACAATTTAATGAAATTGATAAAAAATACAAAGAATCATGTCTTGAGAACTTTGAAATGCTATCTTATTTATTAGATACAGATTTTAGCGAAAAAATGATTATCTTTAACTCAAAAGCAATTGGTTCTAGTGAAGGTAAATGATTGGTAAAGAGAGTGTGATACTGGTAAACATATTGGATCAAATTAAGATTGTTGGATCGTATATACAACTAGAATCAAAGTAAGTGAAGCTAAACAGCTCTATTAGATTCGACTATCAAGAAGTTTTCAGAGAGGTACATTTGTGATTTTCTTGAAGAAAAAACAACCATATCTAATTACATGTATTTCAAGAAGCAAATCTTAAAAGTACGAGATTATATATAATTTTTGCAAATTGAATTACTATAAAAATTAACATCGCCTAACACTACATCTGAGCAGAGGTCCACAGGTGAGTGACAAGAGTAGTTAGAATTGAGAAGAGTAGTTACATGATATTATTATTATGGACAAACCTTCTCACTAACCGAGTCACCAGCTCATTAGCTGTTCGTGGACTCACAAGCATGAGAGCAGGCTGTAAGTTCGAAGGCATCTCAGATGCGCTTCCGTTAGACAAAATGGACTTAACTAAATAGCGACGTCGTGTCGCTAGATAAAATCATAAGGACAACATATGAAGAAACTTGTATCATTAGGACTTACAATTATTATATTAGGAATTGGATTTTTGATTCTAAAAACATATGTTAATTCATTAGAAGAGGTTTTAGATATAGATTCACACTTTACTTATGAGATATTACATATTGAGAATTTAGGTTCGCACAGTATTGTATTTTCAAAAGTTGAAGATGATTATTTACATGTAGCACTATTAAAGAAATCTTTACTTAGTTATAAGTTAGTTCATAGCAGTGTTCAAAGTGATTTAAAGAGAACATTAGATGAAATGAAGTATTTGTATTTTGAATATCCAGGTATCAAAACAGATGAAACCACATTTTATGTCGGTGCAATTGACTTAAATCAAACAGATTCAATTACTTTGAGATATGATTCAGAAAAGACAATTGAAAATGCAAAAGTGATAAGAAAAGAGGAAATTGGACTTTGGATAGCGTCAAAGGAAATAAACAATAACTCTGAAATAACTATAATATTAAGTAGTGAAAGAAATGGTGAAATTACGACTGAAGAATTTATCCTATTAAATTTCAACTAATATGTAGAGAATGAATAGATTGACATCGTGTCAATTTGATCATTAAGTCCACATCGTCTAACACTACATCTGAGCAGAGGTCCACAGGTGAGTGTTGTTAGAAGTTCGATTAGAGAAGAGTAGATACATGATTTTGATATCATGGACAAACCCTCTCACTAACCGAGTCACCAGCTCATTAGCTGTTCGCAGGCTCACAAGCATGAGAGCAGGCTGTAAGTTCGAAGGCATCTCAGATGCGCTTCCGTTATTGCGACATTCTTTATTCAATTGATGTTGACTGCTTCTATTTTTTGCTTTAATGATTTACTATAATCTAAGTTGATCAGTGTAGAATTGGTCACAATCATCCATTAATAATTAGACCGCGACACAGAGTTTTAGTTCCAGAATTTAATGATTGTTAAAAGTATTATAGTTATGAAAGAGTAATTGTTGTCAGATAATCAGCATAAACGATTAGTAGAAGTGTACTTCTGTGGTCTAATTAAAGATATGATTGATTGGATTAAACACACCATATATTGAAGATGAGGACCA